>Ga0214925_100054_pt1 | contig 116518 bp, 106 predicted proteins | sample Stichaenrichment_FD_168299 | JGI IMG/M metagenome (GOLD analysis project Ga0214925, IMG submission 168299) | Xylose enriched microbial communities from anaerobic bioreactor in Madison, Wisconsin, United States - 63SRT | ecosystem: Engineered > Bioreactor > Anaerobic > Unclassified | place: USA... | reverse complement strand
CCTGACGCTTTGCCGGCTCACCTACCAGACGCTCGCCATTCTTTGTAAATGCTACAACAGAGGGTGTTGTACGGCTGCCCTCAGAGTTTGCGATAACAGTGGGTTTTCCACCTTCCATAACAGCTACACAGCTGTTTGTAGTACCCAGATCAATTCCAATAATTTTTCCCATAATCTGTTTCCTCCTGTATGCTCTGCCACCGTCAGGACGTCCTGTATCCGGACATCCTGCAGGATATCATATCTGTCAGTTTGCCACCTTCACCATGCTGTGGCGAACCACTACGTCCTTGTATTTATAACCCTTCTGAAGTTCCTGTGTGATGATATTATCTCCGACGTCCGGATTGTCCTCATGCATAACTGCATTGTGAAGATTCGGATCGAACTCCGCTCCCTCTGCTTCAATAACCTCAACACCCATATCGGAAAGGATTTTTGTCATCTGTTTGTAAATCTTGTTCATACCCTGCACGAAGGGATCATCCTCCTTTGCGCCGGCAAGACCTCTTTCAAAATTATCGACCACTGGAAGGATCTTCTCGATGACATCCCTTGCTCCCATATCAAACATCTCGGACTTTTCTTTTTCCGTCCGCTTGCGATAGTTATCGAACTCAGCCATCTGCCGCTGCAGTCTGTCTGTAAGTTCGTCAATCTTCTCATCCTTCTTGTCTTTTTTCACTTTTCCGGCAGAAGTGTGCTTCTCTTCAGCTTCTTTATCCTTCGAAGCCTTTTTCTTCTGTTCGTCGCTCTCCTGGGTACCTGTATCCTTTGCGCCTTCAGTATCCGGAGCCGCCTTCTTCGCTGTGTCCTTTGCTTCTGCCGCCTGATCTTCTGCAATATTCCCGTTTTCTGTCATTTTATCTTTATTTTCCGCATCAGGTCTCACTGTTTCAGTTTCCTGTGTTTCTTTTTTTTCCGCTGCCACGTCTGTCCCCGCCTTTCTCTTTATTTCTCTCATTCTGTGATATATCTTCTATCATATATCGGCTTCTATGATGTATGTTCCCCGTCCCGGGATGCATCGTGCCCGGACTCACCATTCTCTACGGCATTTGCTCTGGAATCCTCAAGCTTCGCGTCACCGTTGCCGAACAGGGCATTCATCTGTGCCTTCAGCTGCTTCAGATTGTCGACCACCTTCTTATAGTCCATTCGTCTTGGGCCTACGATGGCGACCGTCCCCTTCATTCCATTGCCAAGATTATAATTTGCCGTCACAACAGAGCAATCCTTCATGCCCTGGATCGGGGATTCATTTCCAATATAAGCGGTAATGCCATTGGAGGACTCCTCACCAGGAGCAGTCTCACGAATCATCTCCGCAAGCTCCTTCTTATCACTGAACGCCGTCATTAATTCCTTAGCCTTCTTGGAATCCGACAGCTCGGGATAATCAAAAATATTGGTTGCGCCGCTGAGATAGATCGGCATGTCATCCTCACCAGGCTGAATCGTCTCCGCAACCGCATCAATTACACTGCTGATGACTTCACTGTGAATTCCTGCCTGCTGCTTCATCCGGGTGATTGTATCCAGATTGATCTCACCGATCGTCTTGCCATTGAGTTCATTATTTAAAAGAAGATTCAGCTTCAGAATCTCATTGTCATCAATCGCCTCCCGCAGATCAATTACCTGGTTTTTCACCAGATTGCCCTGCGCAACAACGACTGCCAGCAGCTGCTTGTCATTCACCTTGGACAGCTGAATAAACTTCAGACTGTTCTGGTGATAGGAAGGTCCTGCAATCATGGTTGCATAATTGGTATTGTGTGCCAGCACATCTACAACCTGTTTCAAAACCTTCTCCATCCGGTCCGTCTTCTGAATCATCAATGTCTGCACATCCGTGTCCTGATTATTCTTCTGGATCAGCTCATTGACGTAAAGACGATAACCCTTATCAGAAGGAATCCGCCCTGACGAGGTATGCGGCTGGATGATATATCCCATCTCCTCCAGATCTGACATCTCATTACGGATGGTTGCCGAGCTCAGATTCAACTCTGTATATTTGGAAATAGTTCGCGAACCAACCGGCTCGCCTGTTTCCAGATAAGTCTGGATGATTGCCTTAAGTATTGTTTTTTTTCTGTCGTCCAGATCTTCGCCCATGACCCTTGCCCCTTTCTTCCGGCACCCTTAAAATACGATCAGGATTCCGGATTGCCCTGTTAGCACTCTTATAATCAGAGTGCTAACATCTATGTCTCATAAGATAGCACGCAATATTTTCTTTGTCAACTCTAATACCCTGTTTTGTCCGGGATTTCCAGGAATGCTTATACATTAACAAAGCAGGCTGTGACCATTTCCTGTCGTCTCAGCCTGCTGCTTGTGTACACGATCCTGCGAAATAACAGATTTCCCTGCCCTGATAAGGAAACCCGTCCAGATCAAATCATTTTTTTACTTTCTGTCACTGAGGTATCCGGCTTCATTATAAATTAAAGCCATGAATTCCAGATCCTCATCTGAATTATTCTCCATACTGTGATACTGCCCAACCTGGATGACGCAGACATCCCCCGCCGACACATGATAGACTGTGTGATCATTGTCAGTAAAGATGCCCTTCCCCTTCAGGATATAGTACGGCTCGGTATCATGTACATGCTGATGCCAGCCCACACTTGCCCCGGGAGGCAGCGTAACCTTTGCATACATGCGTCCATGTCCCATCAGCTCTTCCTCTGAGACAACATGAGAAACCTTGGCGCGGCCCTTTCCTCCGGCCAGTCCATCTACATAAGTCACATATTCCTTTCGAACCATAATTTTTCCTCCAAATACCTGACAAACGATACCACTAGATCTATGTCAATAAGTATACCTGTGCAATATATAATTAATGTATCAGTGCTTGTAAAATTGTCTTGAAATTTGAAACAGCTGCAGACATGTATGATGTGTGCGCACGAAGATACGTGCAATCCAGGTCAAACTGTGTCATTCACACCTGAATCGTAAGCAGCCTTCCCGTCTGATGATATTTTTCAAATGTCACACCTGCCGCGCGAAACATCATCTTGGATGCTATGACAGACGGTGTCTTATCATATTTGTCATCGTCATAAATAACCGTCCGGATCCCGGCCTGGATGATTGCCTTTGCGCATTCATTGCACGGAAAAAGAGAAACATAGAGCTTTGCGCCTTCCAGACTTCCTCCGCGGTAATTCAGAATCGCGTTTAATTCACTGTGCGTTACATAAACATATTTGGTCTTCAAAGGATCCTCGTTTGTCCTTGACCAGGGAAATACATCATCTGAGCATCCCCTCGGAAACCCGTTATACCCGATAGACAGAATCTTGTTGTCCTGGCTCACAATACAGCATCCCACCTGGGAATTGGGATCCTTGGACCGCATGCCGGCCAGCTTCGCCACAGCCATAAAATATTCATCCCAGGAAATATAATCTTCTCGCTTATCTGACATGATCTTTTCTCTTCTTCCGCACAATGCTTGTCTTACCGGTTCCGCACATTGACCAGCACATCCTCAAATCAGTGTATCCTCAAATCAGTAAAGATAAAGAACCCGGTTATTTCGTTCCAAAAATACGGTCACCAGCGTCACCAAGTCCTGGAACAATATAGCCCTTCTCATTCAGATGGTCATCCAGTGCCCCTACGACGATCGAAACATCCGGATGCTCCTTCTGCAGCCGTTCCAGTCCCTGCGGTGCGGCAATAATACATAAGAAATGAATGTTCTGGCATCCATGCTTCTTCAGCTGGCGGATCGCATCGCAGGCGGATCCTCCGGTCGCCAGCATCGGGTCCACAACAAATACCTCTCTCTCCTCAATATCAGATGGAAGCTTACAATAATATTCAACCGGCTGAAGAGTCTCCGGATCTCTGTACATACCGATATGTCCAACCTTTGCAGCTGGAATCAGCGTCTGAATTCCGGAAACCATGCCGAGTCCCGCACGAAGAATCGGCACAATCGCCAGCTTTTTGCCGGCAAGTCTCTGCACCGTCGTTTTTGCAATCGGAGTCTGAATCTCTACATCCTCAAGCGCTACACCACGTGTAGATTCATAGCATTCCAGCATAGCTATTTCAGAGATGATCTCGCGAAACTCCTTGGTGCCCGTACTCTCCTCCCGAATAATTCCGATTTTGTGCTTGATCAGCGGATGATCCATAATGATTACTTTGCCCATTTTTTCCCTCTCCCTTTTAAAATTTACCTTGCCACATTTTTCGCAAGACAAGTAATACTCCTGAAAGTTCTTCAGAAAGGCATCTGTCATTCGTCTTCTTCCATTTTCCGTATTCTCCGGATATGCCGCTCCCCCTGGGAAAATGGTGTCATCAGAAATGCATCGACAATTCCCTCCGCGACCCCGGGGCCGGTGACTCTGCCGCCCATGGCGAGAACATTTGCATCGTTATGCTCCCGGGTAAGCCTTGCCATATACTCGTTTGTGCAAAGCGCGCACCGGATCCCTTTCATCTTATTCGCTGTAATGGAAACACCGATACCCGTGCCGCAGATCAGAATACCTTTGTCACAGGTTCCGTCCTGTATGGCATGCCCTACCTTATGTGCATAATCCGGATAATCCACAGATTTCTCGCTGAAGCAGCCGAAATCCTGATAGGCGATATGCTGTGCATCCAGATGAGCCTTCACCACCTGCATCAGAGAATAACCGCCGTGATCGCATCCAAGTGCTATCATTTTTAACCCTCCTTGTCCGGGGTCAAAAAGTAAACTTTTATAAAATTGTCTTGAAATTCTCACGGTTTCGACAAGCAAGAAGTTCTAAGGTTCTTCAATTTTGCTAAAGACGTTCAGAAAAAGTCAAAACTCGCTGCATTCTGCAGCTCAGACAGTTGACTTTTTCTGAACAACGCAAAATCTCATCACCAAGTACTTCTAGCATGTCTGCAAATGTTCGAATTTTAAGACAATTTTTAAAGTACTTACCCAGTGACCCTTACATTATCCAACATGTATGTGTGCAAAAACCGGCAGATTTCAAGCATGTGTGCCGGGTATACAGCTGCCCGGCATCTTCTGCCGAAAAGCATCATGCACGAATCACCTCATGACCCGCCGCCTTGATCAGCCGGTTCATAATTGCCTGTCCCATTCTTGGCGTCTCGAAAGACTCCGTATAGATGTAATCCACTCCGTCTTCATCGAAATCCCGGAGGATTTCATAGAGATGATGTGCGATTGTTCTGTCATCCGAACGGCTGCCGATGCAGCGTATATCACCCTGGGTATACTGGGTGCGGCTCTCCTCCGTGCAGATGATACCGACCTTAAAGCCCTCCTGAAGCTTCTGTCCGGTAAGCTCCCGAATCCGCTGGAAAACCGCATCCGGCTCTCCCTCAACGATCGCGAGGTCCGCCTTCGGGGCATAATGCTTATACCGCATCCCCGGCGCCTTCGGACGCACATGCACATTTTCAGACATGATACCGGGATCTACAGACACATCGCCAATGATCTCCCCAAGCATCTCCTGATTCAGGAATCCGGGCCTTAAAATCACCGGATGGGATTCACTGAAATCCACAATGGTGGATTCCAATCCAATCTGGACCTGCCCGCCGTCAATGATCATATCGATCTTGTCACCAAGGTCCTCCTCCACATGCTTTGCAAGGGTCGGACTTGGCCGGCCTGAGGTATTTGCACTGGGCGCCGCCACGTAGCCTCCACCCTGCCGTATCATTTCTCTTGCAATGGCATTATCCGGAAACCGGACTGCTACCGTATCCAGTCCGCCAGTTGTCTCATAAGGAACCAGATCCGTTTTGCGAAAAATCATCGTCAGCGGCCCCGGCCAGTATCTGGCCGCAAGATTCCGTGCGCCCTCCGGAAACTCCTGAATCAGGGGAAACAGGTGGTCCAGATCTGCAATATGGACGATCAGCGGATTATCCGAAGGTCTGCCCTTTGCCGCGTAAATTTTTTTTGATGCTTCCGGATCCAGCGCATTTCCTCCAAGTCCGTAGACCGTCTCTGTCGGAAAGGCGACCAGACCGCCGCTCTTCAGGATCCGTCCTGCCTCACGAAGCGCATCCATATCAAGATGTTCCTCGGTCATTTTCACAATTTTCGCTTTCTTATCCTGCATGGAACCGATCACTTCCATCCCTCATAATCGTCATCTTCAAGAGAGGAGCCACAGCACTCTCCTGTTCCGGCATTCTCATTGACGATATCCTGAATCGCCTTATAAGAATTCATAAACTGCTTCTGCACACGGTTGAAAATCTCGACCACCTGGGAGAGCTCCTCCTGCACAGCGTTGTACTGCTGTTTTCCCTCACGGTTCATATCGTCAATCTGCTTCTGAACACCGTCAAGGGTTTTCTGTGCCTCTTCCTGTGCCTGGTCTCTGATCTTCTGGGCATCTGCCTCTGCCTGTGCAATTCTTCTCTGCTTTTCGGACTCAGTCTCCCGGTCAATCTGCTTTGCACGGATTTTGGCCTCGTAAATCAGACTGCCGATTGTATCATAATTATCGACATAGGACTGGTATTTTTCGCGTATTGTCTTCTCCATCTTGAGAATTTCTTTATCCTTGGCATTCAGGTCTTCCTGCAGCTCCTCGATTCTCGCATCCTTTTCGCGGATGACTGCATCCTTTTCATCAAGTGCCTTTCTTGCGTTCGCAAGCTCCTTGCTGATCTTGGTCTTCTCCTCAAACGCATTGTCCTTCAGCCGCTGGAGTTCAGCCTGCACATCATCCTTATCATAACCGCCAAATGCAGTGGTTTTAAACAATTCTTCGCTTTCGGCCATAACAATTACCCCTTTCGTATCAAATACTCCCTGTTTCCGGATGCACCCGAAGACGCACATGCAGAATCCCCTCTGCTCCGCTGCATAAAGTATAGCACAGCACGGAGGGATTGCAATTTTTAATGGCAGATCTACTGATTCAGATATTGTTCAATAATCTTCCATACATCCGACCGCTCATACCCCAGCCGCCATGCCGCCACACCAGCAATATTCTCTTTGGCGATCAGCTTCATCTTCTCTTCAATAGACTTTTCATCCTCCAGCCAGATACTGTAGGTTTCATCTCCATCTGTCACACTTCCAGTATACTGTCCTGTCTTGGAATCCCAGCTTGTCTGAATGCCAATCGATTTTACCCATTCATCTGCCTCATCCATACCAAAAGCCTCACTGGACGGCTTTTCACCGGAAACCGTCGTCCAGCCCCGGGTATAAAACGGGATAGCATCAATTACCTGATCTGCGGAGACCTCCGCAAGTGTATCCTCAATGCCCTGCTTCACAAACGGAAGCGAGGCCACGGATCCCGCCTCATCCGAACCGGCATAATGTTCATCGTATCCCATAATAATCAGGTAATCTACGGTTTTTGCCTGCTCTGTACGGTTCAGGTAGGTGGTGTATGCAGGTACGTAATTATCCACAGACACAACGAGATTCTTTTCATGTGCCGCAACCGACAGTTCCCTGAGAAACTGCAGATACTGGGGAACATTTTCCTCTGTGACAGTCTCTATATCCACATTGATCCCGTCCATTTGGGTATCTTCTGCCGCCTGGACCAGCGTATCAATTGCCTTCGTGCGGCTGTCCTGGTTCATCAGAATATCACCTATATCCACCTGACTTCCACTGAGGTCCTGCAGACATCCCCAGACCTTCAGACCCGCCTGGTGCGCCATATTGACATAATCCGCGCTGGCATAGGAGGTCAGTGTCCCGTCATCACCGGAAAAAGAAAACCATGTCGGCGATATCGTATTCAGGCCCTCCGCATCCCTGGTCAGCTCTGAAAATGCCCCAGTCCCGTCATCCTGCGCACTGCAGTACTGCCACGCCAGATTTACCTTGTAATCCACCATCTGGTGGTCAAATACGAATCTGGAATCCGTGGTATGACTGATGGTTCCATCCGCTGCCGTCTTCAGCCTGGATTTCAGAATATAACCGATAAAACCGTCCGATGTGGAAACCTGACACCACTCATCCGCATTGCCGGTAAGCACAACCGTATCTCCCGCCTTCACACTGCAGAGAACATCGGCTTTTGGGCCGCCGCGATAGCGGATCACATCATCCTCCGTTACCGTCTCAGCTGTAAGATTGGTCCACTTTGTCCTTGCGACAACACGCCAGGGATTTTCATAGGTCTTCATATCTATATCCGAATTCTCCGCGATACATTCAGCAGAAATATAGACCTGGTCCCCGTCCAGCAGAACGGCACCGCTCCCATCATCCGGTTTCCATTTCTGGGTTCCGTCAGGAAGTGTCAGCAAAAGCTCCTGCGTATCCTTCTCCCAGAAAAATCCAGGATTCAGATTATTTTCCACCGTATCATAGTCCACGTAGATTTTGCCGTTCTTCACCAGACCCTTCACATCCAGGACAGTGTCATTGACCACCAGTGCCGCCTGATTGTCAGACGTAAGACCATAATAGGTATTCAGATCCATCTGGTCATAGGTAAGGGAATGACGGTTATAAATAAACGCCGCAGCGGCAATGATCAGTACGATGATCACTGCAAAAACAATCTTGGGAACAAGTGACCGTCTCTGTCTCCTGTTTCTTCTCGTATCGGACATAACTGATAACTCCTGCTTCCATTGGTAATCAGGGCTATTTTATCATTTTACCGGAACCATGGCAAGAAAGCGAAGATACACCGCTTTTCAATATGTGCAGAAAATCCCTCCCGGGATGATACAGATGACGGTCGGATATCTGTCTGTGCCGTGGCACTCCGGGAGGGATCATATACAGAAGTCCCCTTATCAACTGCTTCGGATTCCTCTGTTTTCATCATTTATTCTATTCAGTTTTTTCCTGATCCGATTTTCTTCGGTAATAATCAGATCGTAATTCAGTCTTTTTTCTCCTGTTTCCGGATCTATTTCAAAATCCGGCATATAGCATGCTCCCTCAAATACAGCATTCTGTCGGGCATACTCAATAGAAATCGGATTGCTTGGACAACGGTTGAGATACAACGTCCAGCCTTTTGTCTGCCATTGAAAAAGCTCAGCTGCCCCTGACATATCCATGGATTTTTTATAATCCATTTTGTTTTCCTCTCCTTCTTCAATTTGTGCAATCTTTGCCAAAATATCATTTCATCTGTAACATATAAATATCGTATACAATAGCAGGTTCATCCACATGTACGCCGGCCGGGAACAAGAATCCTGGATGCGTCAGAATCTGCCGTTACCCTGACATCTCCGGTATAAAATATGCCGTTCATCAGTGTGGCGCGATAAACTGCGGTTTCTGAGACGGGAAAACGGGATCTCAGAACAAAACGCAATTACTTCATTATGAAACTGCTGAAAAAAGGGATTCTTCCAGGTAAAACACCAGAACTCTGCAGAAGCGCAGAAATGGAAGAAAATGGATCAAGTAATAAGACGGAATTTTCACTTACATCTGGTACATCGGTATCCCCTCCTTTCTGTTTTTGTTCCCCGATATCTTATACATAAAATTATTGTATGGTATGGCAATATAGATTTCAAGTAAAATTTACAAGGTTTGATATCAAAATTTATTACTGTTTCTGGCAGGGCGTATAAATCCGGCAGAAACGCTTTACAATTGTTAAGGGGTGGTATATTCTGTGGCAGAGAGGAAGTGATGAGATGAAGATAGAAAAAATAAATGAAAATAAAATACGCTGCACACTGACGAGTGAGGACCTTACAAGCCGCGATATCCGCCTCAGCGAGCTCGCCTATGGCTCAGAAAAATCCAGAAAGCTTTTCCAGGATATGATGAAGGAAGCGCATTATGAAGTTGGATTCGATTCCGGCAATTCCCCTCTTATGATAGAAGCAATCCCCACATCTTCTGACAGCCTGACGCTGATTATCACAAAGGTAGATGATCCGGAGGAACTGGACACAAGATTTTCCAAGTTCAGTCAGCCCGCGAGTGATCCCGCGGATGGAATACTCTCTGATCCCGATGAAGGCACAGATACCATTGCAGCACTGTTCGATAAACTGATAGAAGCAAGACGCAGAGCTGCTGACGATGTGCATTCATCCGGCACTGCAGATGCGGATGCAGGAACTGCCGGAAAAAATCCGAAAACAGACAAGTCCGCCAAGAACAGCCGGCATTCTGCTGCATCTGTCCAGCCCAGGGGGGATAAACGTACCGGAAATCTGCTGCAGGAATTTCAGTTTGACAATCTGGACGATGTGATCTCCGCAGCCAGGTCTGTTCACGATTTCTACAAAGGCAGCAATGCGCTGTACAAAACAGAGACGGGCGGGGACCTCTACCATCTGGTCGTTCACCAGTCCGGGATGTCCACTGTGGATTTTTACCGAACCTGTAATGTACTTAGTGAGTACGGAAGAGGAAGCGCAATTGACGCAGCGGGAGAATCCTTCTTACGGGAACATGGCACACCGATTGTTGCTTCCAATGCACTGTATAAGCTTTCACGGCTCTGACGCACGATGGACAGTCGTCATATTTTTTCCACCAGTTCCCATCCTGTGGAGCAGCCGCCACAGCCAGCGATGCAAAACAATTGAAAACGCTAATAAAAGAACACAGATACAGGAAAAAGCCTCTGATCCCATAGCTCATATGGAAAAATCAGAGGCTTTTGTTATACATTCATATTCTGCTTTATTTATCCTGGGTGAGATAGTTTCGAATACTATTGAGCGCATCCTTCTCGTCTGCGCCGTCCGCCGTAACGATCACGGATTCACCATTATCCAGTCCCAGGGTCATCATTCCCATGATACTCTTTGCATTTACCTTCTTTGTGCCGCTCTCAAGATAGATGCTGCTCTCATACTGACTTGCAACCTGAACCAGCATTGCAATGGGTCTTGTCTCAAGTCCGCTGGAAATCTGTATTGTAATACAATCTTTAACCATCCTGAAAATTGCCTCCTTGTTTCTCTCTCAGGGCTTCGGCAATAATGCTGATCTTTCTCAACCTGTGATTGACTCCGGACTTGCCTACCGGATCACTCAGATGCTTCCCAAGCTCAGATAAAGTCGCTTTCGGATATTGTAACCTAACACGGGCTATTTCGTCAAGTGCCTCCGGCAAATTGGCCAGCCCTACCCTCTCCTGAATCAGCTGGATATCCGCAATCTGCTTCGCCGCAGCCCTTGCAGTTTTACTGATATTCGCTGTCTCACAATTGACCTGGCGATTTACATCCCCGCGTACGCTCCGCACAATACGTGCATTTTCAAATGCGAGCATGGAGGATCCTGCCCCCATCATTCCGAGAAGATCAGAAATCTGCTGGCTGTCTTTTACATATACAATCTGATACTTTTTTCTCTGAACCGTGCGTGCATCAACGTCAAGACTTCTGAGAATATCCCGCAAGCCAAGGGCCTGCTCCTCTGTGCTGCATACAATCTCAAAATGGTAGGATGTGTTCGGGTCACTGACCGACCCTCCTGCCAGAAAAACGCCGCGGATAAACGCGCGTCTGCAGCATGTGTTCTGAAGAATCACCTGCTGATGGATCGGCACGTTATCCGTCATATTGCCACGTCCATCCAGGAAACGTACCGCCTGCAGAATGCGCGTCGCCGTTTCGCTGTCATCTACACAGATCTGATACAGATCTGTCTTTTGTCTTCTCCTGTCTTCTGTATGCACCAGCTCTGGCAGGATATGGAACACCTTTTTCAGAAGCAGCATATATTTATCTGCAACATCCGGATGCTCCGTCCTGAACACGATTCTGTAATGGTCTCTTTCATCTGCCTGAACCGTCGCGCAGAACATCAGCAGGGCCGCAAGCTCAGCAATCTGACAATGCCTGGCAGATCCGATCTGCCGGACCAGTTCTTTTTTTACATCTCCGGAAAAGGACATAACATATTATTTCTTTCTAAGGGAATCTTTTTCGATATCTCTGTGTTCAATCCGCAGGCCATACTCTCCTGCGTCCCCAAGCCTCTTGTAGAGTTCCTCCGCAAGGGTTACAGACCGGTGCTTTCCTCCTGTGCAGCCAATGGAAATCACAAGCTGAGTCTTGCCCTCTTCGATATAATTCGGGATCAGGAAGCGGATCATATCGACCAGCTTGGTAATAAACTGTTTGGAAACATCATACTTCATGACAAAATCATGAACCGCGCGGTCTTTTCCCGTCAGATGCTTTAATTCCGGTACATAATACGGATTTGGAAGAAAACGGACATCAAAGACCAGGTCCGAGTCTGCAGGAATCCCATACTTGAATCCAAAGGAAAGGACGGTTACCATCAGGCTTTTGAAGTCCTCATCCTCAACAAAAATTTTTTCAAGCTCGCTCTTAAGCTCTCTCGTCAGCAGCTGGCTGGTATCTATGATGTAATCCGCCTCTTTTTTCAGTCTGGCAAGCTGCTTTCTCTCCTGCGAAATACCGTTTTCCACCCTGCCCCCCTGGGCAAGCGGATGGCTTCTTCTCGTCTCTTTATAGCGCTTGATCAGTGTACTGTCATCCGCGTCAAGAAACAGGATTCTGTATTGAAATCCCTTGTCCTTAAGATTCTGCAGAACCTGATAAACCTCCTCCAGGTTTCCGCTCCGGATATCGACCCCCATTGCCACCTTGTGGATTTTTCCCTCTTCACCGTCAACAGTCAGTTCGATCATCTTCCCAATCAGAAAAACCGGCAGATTGTCAACACAGAAGTATCCCATATCCTCCAGCATTTTCAGGGCTGTCGATTTGCCGGCACCTGACATGCCGGTTACAAAAACAAGCTGAAGCTCCTCCATTTCCTGCTCTCCTCCCGACCTGTATATTCCCCGTCTTCTCCACGAAAACAGGTTCCTCAGACGTTTTTTTCATCCTCAAAGCCAAGGAATCTCACTTCAGGCTCCAGTCGGACCTGAAACTTCTCCCAGACCTTCTTCTGCACCTGCTGAATCAGCTCAGCCACATCCCTTGCAGACGCATGGTCGCGGTTAATCACAAAACCGCAGTGCTTCTCTGAGACCTGTGCACCTCCTACGCGGAACCCGCAGAGGCCGCTGTCCATGATCAGTTTCCCGGCATAATACCCCTTTGGCCGCTTGAACGTACTTCCAGCACTGGGATATTCCAGGGGCTGCTTTCTGGTTCTTGCCTCCTTCAGTTCCTGCATCCTTGCACTGATGCGGTCCCTGTCCCCCTGCTCGAGTGCAATCTCAGCCTCCAGAACAATCCATTTATGGTCCATGATCCTGCTCTGCCTGTATCCATAATTCAGCTCTTCACAGGGAACTGTCCGTACACACAGATCCTCATCCAGTACCGTTACGGATTTCAGGATATCCTTCATCTCGCCCCCGTAGGCGCCTGCATTCATAGTACATGCACCACCCAGTGTGCCCGGTATCCCGGAGGCAAACTCCATACCTGTCAGCGCATGATCTCTGGCTTCCGCCGCCAGTCTGGAGAGTAAAATTCCTGCGCCAGCGTGCATCAGGCTTCCCTCTGTCCGGACATCCGAAAGGTTCGAACCAATCTGCACAATGACGCCGTGGTATCCCTTGTCATTTACAAGCAAATTGCTCCCATTTCCAATCACAAAAAACGGGATCTCGTGCTCTCTGCAGCAGACAAGCACCTTCCGGACCTCCTCTCCAGAGGAAGGGCATACCAGCAGATCTGCAGGTCCACCGATCCGAAACGTTGTATGCCTGCTCATGGGCTCCTGTGGAAATACCCTGCCGGGCCCTGTGATATTCTGAATCTCAAGAATCACTTCCTGATCCATATATTAACTCCTATAAATAATTCCTGTAAAACAGCTTCTATTTAATTCAAATGACAAATCCTCTCGTTTCAGGATTTCAGATACGAACAACGTGCAGCAAATGAACACATCATTGTTTTTCTTTTACTGACCTGCTCCAAAAGCTGTGTCATTCGGCACACCGCCTCCGTCCGCGCCATAATATCCTGCACCAGCACCGGTATTATCATCCCCGGCTCCTGCTGTACCTGTATTCCATGTATTCTGCCCAGCTTCACCTGTATTTTCTGTCCCTGTGCCCGCTGTGTTCGCGTCAGTGTTATCTGCCCCAGTGCCATCTGTATTCGTGTCGGTGTTATCTGTATTGGTCGTATCCGTATTATCTGTCCCGTTACCCGTACCTGTATTGGCCGCAGTTCCTGAGGCTGCGGATGAAGTCACACTCCCACCGAGCTCCTGTATCGCATACTGTGCATATTCTGCACGCCTGGTATCCGGATTTGCAGTAATAATCGCCTGATACTCCTGGATCGCCTTGTCCGTATCCCCATTTTTGGCATAGGCCTGTGCCAGCAGGTTCATCACCTCATAGTGGTCGGTGTCGTCAGAGGAATCCGTCAGGGCCATCGCCTTTTCAAAATAAGATACAGCTTCCGCCCAGTTTTCCTGATAGAAAGCATTCTGTCCTTTTGTGACATACGAGCTGTATGCCTGTGTCTTCAGATCCGATTTTATCGAATCATAAATTTCACCGGCCTCCGTAGACAGCAATGAATTGTCCACCTTTGCAAACGCATCACCTGCCGTCTCATAATTTCCCTTCTGATAATCCACATATGCCTGAAGCAGATAATCATAAGACTTCTCAGCCGCCTGCAGATCCGATACCTGGTCCTTTGCAGTGCTCACCGAGCTTGTGGAATCGTCCACCTGCTGCTGCAGCAAGTCAATCTTGCTCTGCTGTGCAGCAATCGTCGTTGTATATTCTGTGATCTTCGCATTGGCGGAAGCATTATAGCTCTTACGCAGCGCCGGTCCCACCACGAATACAGCTCCGGCAATGCCGATCAGGATGCCGAACAGCACATTTACCAGCGTCAGATACGCCGGCCTCTCCCGGAACGTGTTCTGACGCACAGCAGGGCTCTCCAGCTGCTCCTCACCGGCTTCCTGCTTTCTTTTTCTGTCTCTTCTCTTATCCCGCGTGCGGATATCCAGCGTCGTGATGGTTCCCGCAGCTTCATCAATCTCCTTGAGATAGCGAAGTGCCACGGGATTCACGCTGTCAATCCGGATCACCTTCTTCAGCATTCTCCTCGCATGAGAATACTTGCCGTCCTTGATCTCAATCAGCGCAAGAAGCAGATATGCCTTGACAAGCTTTGGATTACTGTTTACAATCTTTCGCAATTCGATTGCGGCAATATCATCATTCCCTGCCCTGCAGGCGTCCAGTGCATCATTGTACTGCCTGATGGTCTGGTTCAACTGCTCCAGATGCTTCGGATCAGAGCGAAGATTCTGTATATAATAGGTGGCATCGTTGTTCACCGTCTGAAGATTGGAACTGATGACCCATTCGCTCAATGCCGAAACTGCCTCTCCCATCTCATAATAGACCAGTCCAAGAAGATTTCTGGCCTGAATATTATTCTTATTAAACTGAAGACTGATGCGAAGCTTGTCTGTCGCTCCTGTCAGATCACGGATCTGCGCCATATCCAGCCCCTGATTGTAATAAATCCTGGACAGCTGCTCCGCCTTTGCACGGCCAAAAACCATTTATGACTCCTTCTTTACGCTTTCAGATTTCTTCTGATTCAGTTCCATCTCTCTGAAAAGATCAACAAGATCTGTCAGATCCTGGTTCTTGATTGCGTCCTCTACATTTTCCACATCAAGGCTGGGTTTGAATTTTTTCAGCTCCTCCTCGTAATTCAGCATAGAACCTGCTCCTTTCAAAAGTCCGGTATGTCCTGTCTGATACTAAAAACCGCGCATTTCCGGCGGCATGATACATCTTATCCTCTGAATTCAGGGATACCATAACCATGATACGCCGTATCCGTACAAATCGGAAACATCAGCACCATAGTACATTGTATCCTTAATGGCCGTAATTGTCCTGCACCGATCTCAGTTCCTGTGCGTTGCCTGCAGATACGCCTTCAATTCTCCGGCGAGGTACAGAGAACCGACGCAGAACAGCATGCCATCCTCCTTCAGCGAGAGTGCAAGGTCAAAGGCCCGCTCCGGGGAGGGGTCTGAAAAGACCGTATGCACACCTTCCTTAAGAAAAAGCTGTGCCAGTTCGTCTTCTGAAATTTCGCGATATCCGGATATTCGTGTTGTAACAACACAATCCGGATGAATCCCCTCCGCAAGCTCCCTGACCATCTCCTGATAGCGCTTATCCCTTACGCAGGAAAACAGCAGCGTAATTGCATGGTCCTTATGAAAATGACGAACGGTTTTTACAAATTCAGCGATGCCATCCGCATTATGTGCCCCATCGATGACTACATCCGGAAGGACCGTCTCCATTCTGCACGGCCATCTCATGCTCCGGATACCCGCCTCCAGTTTATTTTCCGGAATATGATGTTCTTCTTCAAGAAGCTTCATCGCAAAAAAAGCAAGGGAAGCATTCATCATCTGATATTCTGCAATCTGAGGGATCTCCAACCGGACGCTTTTCTGCCCGTTTGGGCTGAAATCGAAGGAAATACCGTCCTTGGTCGTCTGCACCACATGGTACATCTCCGGTGTCAGCTCATACCACACCGTCTCCACTTCCTCTGCTCTTCTCCGGATCACAGCAGACGCCTCAGGATCATGTCCGTCAAAGATGACCGGAACCCCAGCCTTGACGATGCCGGCCTTTTCACCAGCTATTTTCGGTATGGTATCTCCCAGGTATTCTGTGTGGTCCAGGCTGATCGATGTAATGATAGATGCCAGTGGCTTCCGGATGACATTCGTCGCATCCAGTCTGCCTCCCATCCCGACCTCCAGGATGGTATAATCCACCTGTGCGCTTTGAAAGATCAGCAGTCCCATCAGAAACAGCGTTTCGAAATATGTGGGATGCGTATCTCCATCTGCCATCGTAAGCTTTACTGCTGCCATAACCCTTTCAAATGCCTCAGTAAAGACTGCATCATCCACTTCCTGATTGTTGATCATATACCGTTCATTAATGCGGACCAGATGTGGTGAGGTAAACAATCCAACCCGATACCCACCCTGCATCAGCATGGAATTCAGGTATGCACAGACACTTCCCTTTCCGTTTGTCCCGGCCACATGGAAAATTTTCAGATCCTTCTCCGGATGTCCCAGCCTGTCAAGCAGGCGTTCTGTATGGTCCAGAGATGTCTTGCTTGTGAATTTCGGAATACTTTCTATATATGCAACAGCTTCTTCGTATGTCACGGTCTGTTTACCTCTTATTTCTCAAGATACGCTGAAAGTGGTTTCTGTTCTGTACTGGAAAGAATCTCATTGGACGTGTTGCTCTTCTGTGCAATACTGATCTGATCTGTGTCTGCAATATCCACCCCGTTCACCAGAAGCAGTCCGCTGTTGACGAACACCGTCTTCTGTATCATCTTGTCGTTAACCATCAGTCTGCTGGCCGCAGTGAAATTCTTGCCGTATATATAATAGACAGAATCCTCATCCGTTCCCGCTTTCAGAATTCGTGAAATAGAAATCGGCACAACACCCATCTGCATCTTTGTAGGCGTAAAGGGACTCGTGCCATGATAAACATACTTATCTCCGTAAAGCATATCATACTGCATAATTTCCAGATTGCTCTGGTAATAGCGGTCGCCACGCTCAGCCTGGTGATATCTGACCAGCGTACCATTATGGATGCCAATCCTTTTGAGCACCTCCGCGCCGATCTGATACGCCGCGATATCCTTATCCTTCTGCTTCAGACCGAAATTGTCCCATATAATATATGGTGTTTTGTACAGATTCCATCCCTTTACGTCACTTTGCTTCAGACCCATGGTCGGCAGATGGTCCCCGTACATCACCAGAACCACTGGTTCATTATAATCCGAGAGCGTCTCTGTAAGCTTCTGTACAAACTGGTCCATCTCATGGATCTGCTTGCAGTAATACTCCCAGGAATAATCATTCTGTTCCCTGTTCTCCGCACCCGTGACCGTGATCTCCGGATCACTGACCACCGGTTCCGTCGGATAGGCGCCATGTCCCTGGACAGAAACTGTGTAGATGTAATCCGATCCCTTTGTAGAATTTAAAGCTTTCATGATTTCATCTGTCAGAATATGGTCCTTCACCCATCCGGTCTCTGTCACGTCCGATACATCAGGCATATATTCCTCTGATGTAAAGGTGTCAAAGCCCAGGTTCGGATAGACCGTATTTCTGCCATAGAAGGAAGCCTCATTGTCATGAATCGCATGCGTTGTATAGCCAAGTTTCTTCAGATCAAAGGGTATACTTTCCACACATTCCTTCTTCAGAACTGTCTTGTAGGGATATTCCCCCGCGCCAAAATATGCGAGACTCATGCCTGTGATCGCTTCAAATTCCGTATTGACCGTTCCTGCCCCGACCACCGGCACCTTCAGCATGCCGGAGGAATATTTCTTCTGCAGCTTGTGGAAATACGGTATCGGATCCTCCGATATCTTCAGATTCACAACCGTCTCCGGATCAAAGAAGGACTCCAGCTGAAGGAATATGATATTGGTATCGGTCGCATTCTCTGCATCCTTACTGGTAAGCTTCTCATCCTCATCTTTTTCGATATAGCTGATCAGCTTTTCCGAGTAGCCATTGGGCCTGCTCATACCCGTATCGAATGCCGTGACACAAAAGCAGTAGGGAAATCCATAATTCTGGTAGGACATCGCAAGGTTTCCAAAATAACTGGACAGGACACGGGTGTGCAGTCCCAGAACCGTGGAAAACGCAAAAAGCACAACACTCAGCGAAGGAATGAGTATGTCCACAAACCAGTTGCGTTTGCCCTGATACTTCGGTGACCCGAAGAAAAACCGGATCAGGCCGAAAACACCGGCTGCCAGCGCAGCCATCATCAGGATAAAGAGCACCGGCGGGATATATTCCGTTACGATTTTCCTGGCATCCCCCAGAAGCTTCATGTCCTGCCAGGTAAAGGGGGTGACACGGTTTGCGAGGACAATACCGTTTGCCAGACCCAGCACGAACCAGAATCCGGACACAAATACCCGTACCCAGGCTCTTCTCCGGAACAAAAAGGCAACCAACATCGTCATGAAAATCAAAAATGCATTGTAGAGAAAGACAAAAGGACTTCCCGTCATGTATTCCCATGCACTGATAAAAGAATGCCTGGAAATCAGTTCCATAATAAAATACAGAATACAACACCACAATGCCTGCAGAGGCACTGCAAAGCGATTCATTATCTGAACCAGCCTGTCCTTATCAATATTTTTCCATCTGCTGCTCAACCGGGTTCCTGCCGCCTTTCCCACAAGTATTTATACGCGCGTGGCTGTTCACACAGCCAGCGCCTCAGTTTTTATCAAGCTGCGCCAGACTCTCCTCAACCTGTGCCATCATCTGCGTGTAGTTTTCAAGCTTTTCTCTCTCTTCCTGAACCTTCTTCGCAGGTGCCTTGCTGATGAATTTCTCGTTTCCGAGCATGCCGTTTGAACGGGCAATTTCCTTCGTCAGCCGTGCCTTCTCCTTTGTCAGCCGCTCTCTTTCCTTCTCAACATCAACAAGGTCTGAGAACGGAATATAGATAACAGCACCAGGGATGATTGCCGAAAACGCATCATCTGCAATGCCGTCCTTTGTATGCTGAAGCGATACACTCTCCGCATGCGCCAGCGTGCCGAAGAAGGTCTCCGCCTTTCGGAACTGATCCAGAATAGCATCGTTTTCGGAAACAATGAAAATATTCGCTTTTTTGGACGGTGGAACATTATGCGTGCTGCGCACATCACGAATCTTCCGTACCGCTTCCTTCATGCTCTCAATCGCAGCTTCCTCTTCCGCAAAATGACGGTCCTCTGCATACTCTGGCCAGGAGGAAATCATAATAGACTCCTCGTCCGGATTCAGCGTACAGTAGATTTCCTCTGTGATAAATGGCATGAAAGGATGCAGCAGCTTCAGCGCATCGGAGAGAACTGTCTTCAGCGTCCAGAGAACCGGAAGCTTTTCCTCTGCACTGCCGTTATAGAGAACCGGTTTTGACATCTCAATATACCAGTCGCAAAACTCTTCCCAGATAAAGTCATAGACCTTCTGTACTGCAATACCGAGCTCATACTTGTCCATATTCTCGGTGACGTCCTTTGCCAGCTGATTTACCTTGAAAAGAATCCATCTGGAAGCATAGTCCAGTCTGGAGGCATCCATTTCCTTTGGAATTTCTGTATCTCCAAGGTTCATCATGATAAATCTGGAGGCATTCCAAACCTTATTGGCAAAGTTGCGGCTGGCCTCTACCTTTTCCCAGTAGAAGCGCATGTCATTACCCGGCGCATTTCCGGTCATCAATGTCAGTCTGAGAGCATCTGCGCCATATTTGTCAATGACCTCCAGCGGGTCAATGCCATTGCCCAGGGACTTGCTCATCTTGCGGCCCTGTGAATCCCGCACAAGTCCATGGATCAGCACATGATGGAAGGGAACCTCTCCAGTCTGCTCGATCGCTGAGAATACCATACGGATGACCCAGAAGAAAATAATATCATAACCGGTCACCAGTACATCCGTCGGATAGAAATACTTCAGCTCCGGCGTCTGTTCCGGCCATCCAAGCGTTGAGAATGGCCAGAGCGCAGAGGAGAACCAGGTATCCAGCGTATCCTCCTCCTGTCTGAAATGCGTTCCTCCGCACTTCGGACACTTTGCCGGTGCACCGCCTCTTCGCACAACCATCTCTCCGCAATCCTCGCAGTAATATGCCGGAATGCGATGTCCCCACCAGAGCTGTCGTGAAATACACCAGTCCTTGATATTCTCAAGCCAGTGCGTATAGGTCTTTCCGTAGCTCTCCGGAACAAACTTCAGTTCACCCTCATCCAGGGCCTTCTGTGCAGCCTCTCCCATTTCCTTCATGCGGACAAACCACTGTGGCTTGATCATCGGCTCCACGGTCGTGTGGCATCTGTCATGGGTACCGACCGAATGTGTATGCGGAACGACCTTCACCAGAAGCCCCAGGTCTTTTAAATCATCGACGATGGCCTTCCGTGCCTCGTAACGGTCCATTCCGGCATACCTGCCGCATTTGTCATTCAGGGTCGCATCATCATTGAGGATATTGATTTCAGCAAGTCCATGGCGCTTGCCCACCTCGAAATCATTGGGATCATGAGCCGGCGTAATCTTCACGCATCCCGTTCCAAACTCCCGGTCCACGTACTCATCCGCAATGACAGGGATCTCCCGGTCTGTCAGAGGGAGCTTCAGCATCTTGCCCACAAGGTCCTTATATCTCTCATCCTCAGGATTGACAGCAACTGCCGTATCTCCCAGGAGCGTTTCCGGACGGGTCGTGGCAATCTCCACAAATCTTCCCGGCTCACCGACAATCGGATAATTAATATGCCAGAAAAATCCATCCTGGTCTACATGCTCGACCTCGGCATCAGACAGAGAGGTCTGACACTTCGGACACCAGTTGATGATACGGCTGCCCTTGTAGATCCATCCCTTTTCATAAAGGCGGCAGAATACCTCCTCTACTGCTTTGGAGCAGCCCTCGTCCATCGTGAAGCGCTCACGGTCCCAGTCCGCAGAAGAACCAAGCTTGCGCAGCTGCTTCATGATGCGGCTGCCATAAGTCTCCTTCCACTGCCAGCAGTACTTCAGAAACTCGTCTCTTCCGATCTCACGCTTGTCAATGCCCTTATCCTTCAGCATATTGGTGACCTTTACCTCGGTCGCGATTGCCGCATGATCGGTCCCCGGCTGCCAGAGAGCTTCATAGCCCTGCATTCTCTTGTACCGGATCAGGATATCCTGCATGGTATTGTCAAGGGCGTGTCCCATGTGCAGCTGTCCGGTGACATTTGGCGGCGGCATCACAATCGTGAATGGTTTCTTGTCCGGATTCACCTTTGCATGAAAATATCCTTTGTCCAGCCAGTTCTGATAGATGCGGTCCTCAATACCCTTAGGATCGTAGGTCTTGGCAAGCTCCTTACTCATTGGTCATCCTCCTGTGTCTGAAATAAAAAAAACCCTCTGCACGCTATGTGCAAAGGGCGATATTGTCGCGGTACCACCTTGCTTCACATGCAGAAAAAGCCTGCATGTCTTATTACATCCGGTAACGTGGATGAGACGTGAACCCCTGTCGGCAGAGAAATAAACTGCCCGCCCTCAGGATTCCGACTCAGAAGCTACCTTCCGCATCGGCCCTCTCCCGGGTCCCTCTCAGCAAATGAAGCCCTCTCTGTTGGCGCCGTCATGCGTACTCCTCTTCGTCACTGTCTTTCACAATCTGCACTGCTCCGGCCGTGGTATCTTCCTGCTGTATACTGCAGAAAGCCTTTGACCATGGCATCATCATAATAAGGATCATTTCGTTTGTCAAGAAGGTACTTTCCAGACTATGAGCACAAAAAAAGCGCCCTTCCGTGGGTGCCTGTCATAATCTGTTATGATTGATAACAATACGAATAAACAAGAGGGGCGGATACTCCAGAACACCTTGTGCTCTGCGGAAAACCGAAACCATCTGTTGCGGAGGAAATGGTACGATAAAAGCGTCCGGTTATTCTGAAGAATCTCACCCTGCCGTATAACCATGCATAAATCCTGCTCAAGGTCTCTGGCGGAGTGAATACTCGTTCAGACATTCTATATCTCATAAAATGAAAGCCTTGCTCGGAGACTTTAACCCACACTCTGCAGGCAGGTTTCCTGACTCACGGATCATTGCGCAATGCACCTTCTCATATGTGCGGACATACAATGGTTATCGCATCCTGCTCCCCGTTTACAGTGACCGGATCGTTCAGGTCTCTCACCTGATTCCCTCTTAGACCCGTTAACGGATCTCACCTGAAAAGCTGATATAGAATTTATACACGTCTACATATTACCCAAACTGTCTTCCTGTGTCAAGCATATATTGCTGTGATAACACCCGTACAGCACATGTTCCAGATTTGCCCCTGTATTTTTCTGATCTTTCGCTCCTGCGTAATGCTCCGGCACCGTCAGTGCCTCTGCGTTTTGTCCGAGTACAATTCACAGAACCGTCCCATAAAGGAAGGCTTTTCTCCACCCGCATACAGATGTGAAACATCTCCGATCCGCAGGGCCCGGAACACTGCGGTCCCCTGCTCCCGTTCTTCCGTAACCAGCTCTGTCACTGAGGACGGCTGCATGCACAGAAACTGCCAGGGAATAAAGGGTGAACAATTCCACAAATGTGAAAGCAGCACACAGCTCACGCCGAAATGGCAGAAGAAAGCCACTGTTTTATCGGACTCCTGCAGGACCCGGTAGCATCCCCCGTCCCGCCTGTATCCATAATCCGCAAGCAGGTCATCCAGGGAGGAAGTAACCCAGCTGTAGACCTCCTCCACATTGCTGTTCTGTGCCACAGGCGTTTTTTTCCAGTCCTCCGGATCCAGGTACCGCGGGTCCTGCATCAGAAATGACGGCAGCATATCCCATGGAATACTTCTCACCGGCGTCCCATCCTCAAGCAGCCTGGCATCCGGATAGGCTTTCCTCAGAAGTTCAGAATGGCTGATATCCATCTCACATGAAAATTCATGAAGCCATTCCTTTGTGACGCCCTGTTTGCCAAGCTTTTTAAGTGTATAAGAAGCAGTCCTCTGCGCTCTTCCCAGCGGTGAAATATATATATCATCAATCCTCTCACCAGAGAGCAGATCTGCCAGAAGCGCCGCCTCAGCATCTCCCTTTTTCGTCAGAGAATCTCTGACGTAATCCGGATCTCCGTGTCTGATCAGCAGTAATCTCATAACATCCTTCCTTTCCAAGACTGCATTTTTCAAAGGCATTGAAGCCAATTCTGCATGAAAAGAAACGCCATGTCAAGATTTTACGCTTCCAAAAACTGGACAAAATCACTGTTTCTATAAAAGAAAACAGGGACTTCCACTCTGCTGTCTGCACGTCAGCTGCAATAAACCAGTATTGCGTGACGGCAGACAGGAATGAAAATCCCTGAATCATCATCCTATGATTTATGTTAAATCTCTGGCGTTTATGAAATTGTCTTGAAATTCGAACATCTGCAGACATGCTAGAAGTACTTGGTGATGAAATTTTGCATTGTTCAGAAAAAGTCAACTGTCTGAGCTGCAGAATGCAGCGAGTTTTGACTTTTTCTGAACGGTCTTAGCAAAATTGAAGAACCTTAGTACTTCTTGCTTGTCGAAGCCATGAGAATTTCAAGACAATTTCACGCTCATACATCATTTGATCTTCACAACAGAGTGATACAGAATATCACTCGTGCAGCCATACATTACTGACGCTTGCTCTGCACCTCATTCCAGTATCTGCTGATCTCTGCAGAATACTCTGCTCCCTCCTGCGGTGCACCGCATACCTCGTTGTAGTATGCCCATACATCACCGAACGGAAGCATCTTGTCTGCCTCCTGATCAATCATCAGCTGTGTGAAGTTGCCGGCATTCTGAAGCTCCTTGAGGTGCTCATTGGGCAGGCACAGTGCGTTCAGCAGGCACTTCTGCCAGGTGCGGAAGCCAACTGCCCATGCAGACACGCGGTTAATGGATGCATCAAAGTAATCCAGTGCCATGTGTACACGATTCAGCGCATTGTTTCGGACAATTTCCTTTGCCATTTCCTTCGGCTCATCGTCAAAGAGAACGACATGATCAGAATCCCAGCGGATCGGACGGGTAATGTGCAGTGCAATCTCTGGGAAGAACGTCAGCAGTGCCGGGATCTTGTCGGAAACCACCTCTGTCGGATGATAATGACCATTGTCCATCAGCGGAATGAGCTTGTCCTTATTGAACGCTGCATAGCTGAGCGCAAACTCGGAAGAGCCGGACGTAAAAGCCTCCACACCGATACCGAATACCTTGGATTCCAGGCAGGGCTTAACCTTGTTGAAATCATAAGGCTCGGAAAGGATCTGATCTACAGAATCCTTGTAACGCATTCTCGGGCCCATACGGTCTGCCGGAACATCCTTCAGACCATCTCCGGTCCAGATGTTCATGACACAGACCTCACCGGTCTGCTCTGCAAAATAGCTGGCGATACGGATGCAGGCCTTGCCATGCTCAATCCAGAACTTGCGGACATATTCATCTGCGCTTGAGAGGTTCATACCATCCGGACCTACACAGGGATGAGAGAAAAATGTCGGATTGAAGTCGATGCCCATATGGTGCTTCTTCGCAAAATCAACCCACTTCTGAAAATGCTTCGGCTCAATTTTGTCACGATCTACCTTCTGTCCTTTTTCAAAAATAGCATAGCTCGCATGAAGATTCAGCTTTACCTTTCCAGGAACCAGCTTCATGACCTCTTCCATATCTGCCATCAGCTCTTCCGGTGTTCTCGCGATACCCGGATAATTTCCAGTTGTCTGAATACCTCCGGTCAGTTGTCCGTCGGAATCAAATCCATGTACATCATCTCCCTGCCAGCAGTGCAGAGAAACCGGAACGTCCTTCAGTGTTGCAATAGCGGCATCTGTATCAATGCCAAGCGCCGCATACTGTTCTTTTGCAATTTCATATCTTTCTTTAATTGTAGCCATATCTTCATCTCCTGAAAATAAAAACTTCTGCATTATTTATCATCTGCAGGCCTGTATGCATGGGAATGTTTCCCGTTCCATTCTGTGCTCTTTGAAATTCCGTATCTTCTGAGACGTATCAGGAAATCCGCTCGCCCTGCGGGCTGTATACCTTAATGCCAAAGGATTCATGAATATTCTCTCGGGCTTCTTCTACACTGGAGAATACACCTGTGGCAAGCATCTGTGCCGTGATGTTACCGATTGCAGTTCCCTCATTGGGCCCGGCATGAACCTCCTTGCCGGTTGCCTTCGCAGTCAGACGGTTCAGGTAATCCACATTGCAGCCTCCGCCGACAATATGGATTCTGGAATAGGTTCTTCCATTGGCCTCCTCCAGTTCTTTTTCGGTTTTGGCATAGCATTCTGCCAGGGACGTGTAAATCAGGGTTGCAAGCTGCCCGAAATTCTCCGGTACCTTCTGTCCGCTCTCTGCGCAGGCTTTCTTGATTTCACCGATCATGCTGTCCGGTGAGAGGAACCTCTCATCATTCGCATCCACCCTGGACGGAAAATCCTTCTCGGCCTCTGCCATCTCCACAATCTGCGGGAAGCTGTATTTGTCGTTCACCTCATGACGCGCAGAGTTGATCATCCAAAGTCCCATAATATTCTTCAGGTAACGATATCTGTGGTCGTATCCGCCTTCATTGGTGAAATTCAGAGCGCAGCTCTTCGCGCTGGTATCAGCGGTCTTCCTCTCGACACCCATCAGTGACCAGGTGCCGGAACTGATGTACACGAAGTCATCATCATTTGCCGGAACAGAGAGAACAGCAGAACCCGTGTCATGGGTACATGGAACAACAACTTCAAAATCATAGCCGATCTCTTCCGCCAGCTCTGGACGAATGTGCCCGAGCTTTGTCCCCGGCATCACAAGCTTCTGGAAAATTCTTCTCGGATATCCAAGCTTGTCAATAAGCTCCCAGTCATACTCATTGGTCTTTGCATTGATCAGCTGTCCTGTCGTAGCCTCTGTGTATTCATTTACCTTCTTTCCGGTCAGCAGGTAGTGGAAGTAATCCGGTACGTAGAGAAGCGTCTCTGCCTGCTCCAGATATTCCGGATGCTTTGTCTTGACCGCCATCAGCTGGTAAATTGTATTGAAAATAGCCTTCTGGATACCGGTTCTTGCATACAGGTCCTCAAGGGAGATATATTTGTAAACCTCCTCATCCATACCCTCTGTACGATGGTCACGGTAACCCACGGTATTTCCTACTACATTGCCATCTTTATCCAGAAGAACAAAGTCTACACCCCAGGTGTCCACACCCACATAGCTTGGCTCCTTGCCAATCTCTCTGCACTTCTTCAGCGCAATTTTGACCTCCTTGAAAATCCGGTCAAACTCCCAGCACAGCTCTCCATCCTTCTTGACCATTCCGTTCTCAAAGCGATGTACCTCCTGCAGCTGAAATTTCCCATTTTCGATCCATCCGAGCATCATTCGCCCGCTGGATGCGCCAAAATCCAACGCCCCATAATATGTCATTTGTAAAAGCCTCCTTAAACACGTGTCAGTTAGATTGTACAATCTGTTCCCTTACGTTGTACATTATAGCAAAAGCGAAACGTTTTGAGTAGACCCAGGTTTGACAAAAAAGGGTCCTCTTTTGCAGAGGGCCCTGATAAACTATTGAATCATCTCATTCAGAATTTTTCTGCTGCGCAGCGGACGGTCAAGAATTCTGTCAACCTGACGGTTCAGAACGCGCTCCAGCTCCTCAAGAATATCCTTTTTCACCCCGAATGTATAAAGCTTTGTGAGCGGCGCCGTCATGCAGTAGTGCACGACATAAAGCGCAGTGCTGCTCAGGTGCGCTGCATCTGCCGCATACTCCCCATTAATGGTCATGATGCGGATTTCAAATATTCTCCGGATCAGCCGGTTGTCCAGATGCGGATTCAGAATCGCCTTCATCGAAAGATACAGGAGGTTCAGCATATCCGTCCCGTCAATGCCCTCGCGCCCGTAGTAATCCGCAAAATCAAGGAAATAATATCCGTAATAGACCCCCGGCTGCTCGCACGCAAGCTCCGTAAAATATTCACGTATGGACGCCGAGATCAGGCTGTAGGAATTCCTGCCCTGAATCAGCGTGAACATGCCGAAGGCAAACGGATTGGAAAGTGCCATGAGTGTGCTGCCCGGCCGCCTGGCGCCTCTGGCGAAACAGCTGATCCTTCCCAGCTCCCGGGTAAGAATCACCAGTCTCTTGTCATTCTCGCCGATGGGCATGGCTGACAATACCATACCTGATACATTGATCTGCTCACTCATCATGCACACCCGACAGCTCTGCTCTGCCTGCAGAACGCTGTATATCCCGCAAAGGATATGCATCCGGCAGGCTATTTCCAGATTATTCCTTCAGTTCCTTTTTATCATACCCGTAGTTCCGGACGAGAATATCACTTTCTCTCCAGTCCTTGCGAACCTTCACCCAGAGCTTCAGGCTGACCCTTCCATCTATCATGGTTTCGATGTCCCTGCGCGCTTCGGTTCCGATTTTCTTCAGCATCGCCCCGTTTTTTCCAATGATGATCCCCTTATGGGATTCCTTCTCACAGATAATCGTCGCCTCGATATCGGTCATTGAGCCATCCGGCCGCTCCCGCATCTTGTCAATCACAACGGCAATTCCGTGAGGGATCTCCTCCCCGAGTGAACGAAGCGCCTTTTCACGGATCATCTCAGAAGCGATCTGCCGCACCGGCTGGTCCGTAACTGCCTCCTCCGGGAAAAAACGGGGGCCATAGGGAAGCACACGGAAAAGACTGTCGATCAGGCTGTCCAGATTTGTGCTGTGAAGCGCGGATACGCAGACAATATCCTCAAACCGTGTCACATCACGATATGTTTCCATTGTCTTCTGCACGACATCCTTTTTCACCTTGTCCACCTTGTTGATGACCAGGATGACAGGGAGCCCGGCATGGTCCAGCATTTTTGCGATATGCTGCTCCGCCGCCCCGATATAATCCCCCGGCTCAATCAGCCAGAGCACGGCATCCACATTTTTCAGGGAACTTTCTGCCGCATACACCATGTACTCACCAAGCTTGTTCTTCGCCTTGTGAATACCCGGTGTGTCAAGAAAGACAATCTGCCCGCGCTCACCATTGTAAATGGTCTGAATCCGGTTTCTGGTTGTCTGCGGCTTCCTGGATGTGATTGCGATCTTCTGTCCGATAAGGTGGTTCATCAGTGTGGATTTTCCCACGTTCGGTCTTCCGATCAGCGCCACAAATCCGGATTTTAATGCTGCATTTTCTTCCACCATAAACGATCTCCCGTCTCAGGAAAGGCCCTCTACCTTATTGAAAAGATCAGCATGCTTCTGGACAGCGTTCTCACTGCCGATGACGCAGATATTGTGTGCAGAAAGCACAGATGCCATCGGACCTGCCAGAGCCCTGATATCCTCCGTATCCGCATCCAGAACCTGCTCTCTCTCCTTCTGGAAATCAGCTTCCGTCAGGCCTGCATACCAGCAATTCAGCGCAAGGCTTCCCTTTGCTGATGCCGTCATCGGTGTGTCCAGTTCGCTGATCGTTCCGATTATGTACTTTGTCATCGTCTTCTCATCTGCGTCAAACTTTCTCAGATAATCCGGCAAGCCCGCATAGACATCCAGTGTATGCTTTAGATGCGGGTCCCTGTAGGACACCAGATAGCTGTCGCCGGAGCGCTTGAAGCTGCTCATACAGCCATAGGCGCCTCCGAGCACCCGGAGATTCATCCAGAGGAAATCATAATTCAGGATCATGCGCAGAATGCGGAATGCACCGGTATACTCGTATCCATCTTTCCGGTAGTTGCCAGCCTGTGCGACATACTGTACCTGACCGGACGTCTTGAAGCCCTCATTCTTCTGTTCCGGCTTCCATACAAAGCTTCCTGCTGTGTATTCGTCCGTGTAGAGGTCCTTCTTCAGAGAAAGGATATCCTCCTCCATCCAGTCAAAACCCTTTTCCTCAGCAGTAAGGCTGACCGTCAGGTTCTCCGGCCGGAATACAATGACCATCAGCTTCTGCAGTTTTTCGATCAGATCGTCCACCCTCTGATCAAAATGCTCCTCCAGATCCTCTACCAGGCGGAACTGTCCGATTCCGGTTGTCGCCTCCGTCCATCCGGAGAGCAGGGACTGGTAGGACAGCGCACGTTTTGCCGCCGATGTGTGACCGGCAGCAGGAATTGCCTGCTCCATGCCGGCTCTCGTGCTGGCAATGATCTCCCGAAGCCTCTTCCTGCTGTCAAGCTTCGATGTCTTCAGGATCTCACGAATCATGTCAAAGACAAAGGTGTGTTCCTCATAAAGATACTTTGCCCGGATGCCGAACATCCGATAACCCTGGTCTTCATTTACGCCCTTGTCGACTGGGAATACCTGCAGACCGAAATTGATTCCTCCGGTCTTCGCATTGATCTCATGGAAGAGCCGGCTGTAGGTGTAATGCTCCGTATCCACGACGCCGAGAACATTCTTCAGAATACCCAGATAGGGAACCAGTTCGTCCGGAACCTTCGCTGTATCAAACAGAAGCGTCAGGTATGCAATGCCATTTGTATCATAGCTGTGCCGCAGATAATCTGTATCATCGACAACGATATGCTCCGTATGCAGATGCACGGGTGTCCTGCGGTCAATATCCGATCTGGAAAGCGTCGGCAGGCTGTCAATTGCCTCCCTGGTATCCTTTGACTCCTGATATTCCTTCAGGGCCTTTGTCTCTTCCACGATCGCTGTGATCTCCTCATCCGTAAGAGATGCCTTATAGGCAGCCAGCTTGTCCGCCGTCTCCTTCTCCCGCCGTGCCGCCAGTCCTTTATCCGGCAGCAGGGTCACGATCGCCGCATGTGTATTGGAGAGAAGATATCTGCGGATCAGGTCCTCAAAATAGCCGGTACCGTTTTTCTTCTTGAGCTCAGCGAAGATGTCAAGCTCCTTCAGGTATGCAAAAGGCTGTGTCTCATCATAAAGCCAGCTGTCAAAAAGATCTATGCCGTAAATCAGCCCTTTTGGAAACTGCGCATAATCCGCCTCACGGAACCGGAACTCAAAATAATTGATACCGGAAGCAATCGCCAGGGGATCCAGTCCCTCATCTGCCAGCTTCTGCAGCGTATCATGCATAACGGACAGGAAGCGCTCCTTGTCACTGGCATTCGCATTCTTTGCAATGACAGAGAAGAAGGGCTGAAGAATCCCGTCGTTATATGCACCCTCAACATCCTTTCCGATTCCCGCATCCAGCAATGCCTGCTTGACAGGCGCCCCTGGCGCATCCAGCAGGACATATTCAAGGACAGAAAAAGCAATATTCAGGGTCACATCAGAGTAATCACCCAAAACGACACTTGCAGACAGATAAGTGTTGTCCTTCTCCGGTTCACTATCCAGAATCGGGTAATGAAGTGTCAGGTCCTTTGCCTCTGTAAAAGGCCGCTGCCTCGAAATCTCGGATTCCACCGGGATGTTGTCAAACCGGCTCAGATACTCCCGGTCAAGCCACTCCAGCTTTTCCTCCATATTCATATTTCCATACAGATAGATGTAGCTGTTGGATGGATGGTAGTATTTTCTGTGAAAATTCAGAAACTCCTCATAGGTCAGAGACGGTATCTCCTCGGGATCTCCTCCGGACTCTACACCATAAGGTGTATCCGGAAACAGGGCGTTAAAGACCGCCCGGTCCAGCACCTCATCCGCCGAGGAAAAAGCTCCCTTCATCTCATTGTATACAACACCGTTATATGTCAGCGGATCCTCTTTGTTCTCCAGCTGATAATGCCAGCCCTCCTGACGGAAAATTTTTTCATTTTTGTAGATATTCGGGAAAAACACCGCATCCAGATATACATCCATCAGATTCTGAAAATCCGTATCATTGCAGCTGGCAACCGGGAACATGGTCTTGTCCGGATAGGTCATCGCATTCAGGAAGGTATTCAGGGATCCTTTTACCAGCTCTACAAAGGGGTCCTTCAGCGGAAACTTCCGGGAGCCGCACAACACGGTGTGCTCTATAATGTGCGCAACGCCTGTCGAATTCTTCGGAGGTGTGCGGAACGCAATATTGAATACCTTATTATCATCATCATTTGAAAGAAGTGCAATCCTGGCCCCGCTTTTTTTGTGTCTCAGAAGTGTTCCCTTCGCATGCACATCCTGAATATATTCCTCACTGATCAATTCATATGCATCTGTCATAAAAAACTTCCTCTCCAAAATACATTTCTTTGTTATTCCGGATTCTTTTCTCCGTAGCGCTCCGCCATCTGACGAATCTGATCACCGGTGAGTACAAGATTAAATCCTGCCGGGTTAAATACAAATCCCTCCGATTCCTTTACAAGAAAACCGGGAATCCGGTCATAGGTGATGGGAGTCAGCTCCAGCTTCACGCCCTTGTTTCGCTGATTAAATTTCTGAACCTCTCCGAAGTCCGTATAAATCGGCTGGAAGGTTTTTCCAGCTTTCGTTCTGACAAGAGGAACCTTCACCTTCTGGTTTTTGTCCTTCGGATTCCACTTTCCCTCGATCTCACTGACATCAAATGAAATAATGAAACGGGAGCGGAAAAGATTGTGTGCCATCTCCTCCTCGAGATCATGCAGATGCTTCTTCTCCTCCTGATTGCGCTCTACGGGGCGTGTGAGCTCCTGCATAAAATACAATGCTGTAAGCTGCAGTTCCGGATTTGCTCTCGGAATCTTATCGTTGCGCATTGCCTCAATATCGGGCTTGTCTACAAGATCTGCAAGCTGAATGCGGATTGGTGCCCCCTCCTCCTGATACATGACAGCATTGATGCCATACAGATACAGCGTTCTCAGAAACGGCACAATCATGCCGCCCTCAACCTTTACTGCCTGCAGAAGATATTTGTCCAGCGTATATGGACGGGCAAAGGCCTGCGTCATTTCCTTCGTCGTAAAGATATAAATCTGATCATCAAAGGTCTCAGGATCACATTCTACAAACGGGCAGTGCGTCAATGCGGAATACAGAACATAGACAGCTGCATTTTTCTCGATTTTCTTTAACATAAAGCTCTTATCAATCGCCATGATTCATTCCTTACTGCACAGAGCGGCTGTGCATTTTCTGGTGGATTTTCCATACCTGCTTCCGGCAGATACAGAACAGACTCATACTCATGTAATATAGCATATTGTATGACTGTGCGCAAATCCCGATCCTTCCATCTGGCGTTCTGTACAATTCATATAAAGGAATAGCCCCCGGCACAGAAAATTCTGCGCCGGGGGCCATCAGCTATCCTATACAAATTTATAAATTGCAGGTACTCTTCAGATAATTACCGAAGTACAGCATGACAGCTGCACCTCTGATTATTTATCTTCCGGGCCATAGAGTTTGATGAGCTTGTTGAGGTATGTATATCTCTCAGCAGACTCTTCCTTCTGCTTGCTCTGCAGTCTCGCAGCCTTCTCCGGATTTGCTCTCTTCAGAGAGTTGTAACGAACCTCTCCATCCAGGAAATCCTGATAAATATCAGCCTGCGGAGCCTTGGAATCCAGAGTGAATGCCGGCTTATCCGTTCCAACCAGTGCAGGATTGTAACGGAACAGATGCCAGTATCCGGACTTAACAGCAAGCTCTTCCTCTGTCATAACCTTGCCCATACCCTTGCGGATACCATGGTTGATACAAGGAGCGTATGCGATGATCAGAGAAGGTCCGTCATAAGCCTCAGCCTCACTGATTGCCTTTACAGCCTGATTGTAATCTGCGCCCATTGCGATCTGTGCTACGTATACATAGCCGTAGGACATAGCGATGGAAGCAAGGTCTTTCTTCTTGGTTTCCTTTCCGCCTGCAGCAAACTGTGCAACTGCACCGGTAGGTGTAGCCTTGGAGGACTGTCCGCCAGTATTGGAGTAAACCTCAGTATCAATAACGAGAACATTGATATCCTTGTCGGAAGCGATTACATGATCCAGTCCGCCGAATCCGATATCATAGCCCCATCCGTCACCACCGAATACCCAGTTGGACTTCTTTGCAAGGAACTGCTTGTTGTCCTTGATGAAGGAAGCCTCCTCTGTGGTATTGCCTTCGATTGCGGCAAGAAGCTTGTCTGTAGCGACTCTGTTCTCAGCACCCTTCTTCATGGTATCCAGCCATTCCTGACCAGCTTCCTTGACAGATGCGTCCTTCTCCATGAGCGCCTCAACCTTTGTCTTCAGCTCATCACGGATTGCCTTCTGTCCAAGCAGCATGCCATATCCGAACTCAGCAGCATCCTCAAACAGGGAGTTGGACCATGCCGGTCCTCTTCCGTTCTGATCTACTGTGTAAGGAGTAGACGGTGAAGAGTTAGCCCAGATAGAGGAGCATCCTGTAGCGTTACCGATCTGCATTCTGCTGCCGAACAGCTGAGTGATCAGTTTTACGTAAGGAGTCTCACCACAGCCTGCGCAGGCACCGGAGAACTCAAGCAGCGGTCTCTTGAACTGGCTTCCCTTAACAGATGTAATCTTGAACTTGTCAATGACATCCTGCTTCTCCGGAAGCTTTACAGCATAATCAAAGCCCTTCTGCTGATCCATTGCATCTGCGATCGGAGTCATGGTAAGTGCCTTCTCGCCCTTCTTGCCAGGACATACATTTGCGCAGGAGCCACATCCTGTGCAGTCCAGAGTAGAGATCTGGATGCCAAACTTGTAAGACGGCATACCTGTCATCGGAATGCTCTTGAAGCCTTCCGGTGCAGCAGCAACCTCAGCATCTGTCATAGCGAACGGACGGATGACTGCGTGCGGGCAGACATAGGAGCATCTGTTACACTGGATACAATTGTCACTGTTCCATACTGGAACGTTAACAGCAATGCCACGCTTCTCATATGCAGCTGTGCCGGACGGAGTCTCGCCGTTTGCATACTTGATGACATCAGAAACCTTAAGAGTGTTGCCCTCCTGAGCGGAAACAGCAAGCTGAATGTTGTTGACGAAATCAACGGCATCCTTGCGTCCCTCGGAAACCTTCTTGAACTCAAGGCCCTCGTCCTCGCAATCAGCCCAGCTTGCAGGAACATCAACCTTGACTACTCTCTGCGCACCAGCGTCAATAGCTGCCCAGTTCTTCTTGACGATATCATCGCCCTTACGTCCATAGGTAGCCTTTGCAGCAGCCTTCATCAGCTCGATTGCCTTCTCCTCCGGAATGATTCCGGTCAGCTTGAAGAATGCAGACTGCAGAATGGTATTGATACGGGTCGGGCCCATGCCAACCTCAATACCGGTCTTGACACCATCGATGACATAGAACTTGATGTTGTGCTTTGCAATATAAGCCTTTACCTGTCCGGGAAGATGCTTCTCCAGCTCTTCTCCTGTCCACGGGCAGTTCAGAAGGAATGTTCCTCCGTCTACCAGCTCCTGCACCATATTGAACTTTGTGATGTAGGACGGATTGTGGCAGGCAACAAAGTTTGCTCTGTGAATCAGGTATGTGGATTTAATCGGCTTCTTTCCGAAACGCAGGTGAGACATTGTAACACCGCCGGACTTCTTGGAATCATAATCGAAGTAAGCCTGTGCGTACATATCTGTGTTGTCGCCGATGATCTTGATGGAGTTCTTGTTGGCACCAACAGTACCATCTGCGCCAAGTCCCCAGAACTTGCAGTTTACAGTTCCTTCCGGAGTGGTAACAAGCGGCTCGCCTACCGGCAGAGACAGATTTGTTACATCATCAACGATATCGATGGTGAATCTTTCCTTTGTCTCATTGTCAAATACAGCAACGATCTGCTCAGGTGTTGTATCCTTTGATCCAAGGCCGTAACGTCCGCCAAAGATCTTGATTCCGTCGAATTTGCTTCCGCGAAGCGCCTCTACAACATCCAGGAACAGCGGCTCACCGATGGAACCCGGCTCCTTTGTACGATCCAGTACGGAAACCTTCTTGACAGTATCAGGAATAGCATCGATCAGTGCCTGTCTGGAGAATGGTCTGTACAGACGTACCTTTACAACGCCGACCTTGCGTCCCTGAGCCATCAGATAATCGATGGTCTCCTCGATACAGTCGCAGACAGAACCCATAGCTACGATAACCTGGTCAGCATCCGGAGCGCCATAGTAGTTGAACAGCTTGTAGTCTGTTCCGATCTTGGCATTGACCATATCCATGTATTTCTGAACGATTCCAGGCATATCATCATACAGAGTGTTGCATGCCTCACGGGTCTGGAAGAAGATATCCGGGTTCTGGGCAGATCCCATTTCCTTCGGGTTCTCCGGGTTCAGAGCCTTCTGCTTGAACTCCTTGAGCGCCTTGATATCGATCATGTCTCTCAGATCCTCGTAGTCCCAGGTCTCAATCTTCTGAAGCTCATGGGATGTACGGAACCCATCAAAGAAATTGATGAATGGAAGATGTCCGGAGATAGCAGATGCATGTGCAACAGGTGTCAGGTCCATGACCTCCTGTACAGAAGATTCACAGAGCATGGCAGCACCGGTCTGACGACATGCATACACATCAGAATGATCACCGAAGATGTTCAGCGCATGGGTAGCTACGCAACGTGCAGACACATCAAATACTGCGGGCAGCTGCTCACCGGCAATCTTGTAGATGTTCGGGATCATCAGAAGAAGACCCTGAGATGCGGTGTAGGTTGTTGTCAGAGCACCTGCTGCTACAGAGCCATGAACAGCACCTGCTGCACCTGCCTCGGACTGCATCTCTGTGATCTGAACTTCCTGTCCGAACAGATTCTTTCTGCCCTGCGTTGCCCACTCATCTGTGTGCTCAGCCATTGGTGAAGAAGGTGTGATCGGATAGATCGCTGCCACTTCGGTAAACGCGTAGGAAGCATGTGCTGCTGCGGTGTTACCATCCATGGTTTTCATTTTTCTTGCCATCGTAACTATTCCTCCTTATATAACTTAAAATGTATAATTTAACTATATACACATACGAGATTATTATATCACCCGGATTTTTCTTTGTCACCAGTTCGGTGCATGTATTTTATTAAATACATACTGGGTTCCGGCAGGAAATACGCTGCTAAATACTAGCGTACATAAATCGCCTTATACGGACACATTTCCTGACAGCAGAAGCACCGGATACACTTCGTGTAATGATAGACAGGTGGGTGTTCTCTTCCCTTTGAAAAGGAGAGAGCCTTTCCATCCAGAGGACAGCTTTCCACACACACGCCGCATCTCCTGCATTTCTGCGGATCGATTCTGGGACCAGGCTTCAGAAAACGCAAGATGGTAACCGCATTCATCACACCGGTCGCTTTCCCCTTCCGGCGGTCAACACGAAAATCCGGCTTTCCATACTTCTCCACCACCTCCTGCACAGGCAGAACGCCATCGGGAGTGATTACCTCAATTTCCTCCTCCTGCCATGTGCCAAGACCCATCTGGGCACCGGCAGTCTCCGTCGGGACCACCTCCGGGTCCAGATAGATCAGTCTGGCAAAAATGCTGTCCAATGCGACCGGATCTGTGGAAAAAAGCAGCAGATGCATTGGCACCGGGTCACCTGATGTCGGCCCGTTTCCCTCCATGGCAACAATGCCATCCATAATGTACAGCCGCGGCTTCAGCAGACGGTTCAGGTCCACAATCATCCTGGCCATGCTCTCTGCGCTTGGATACATCGTATGCCCCTTAGCCTTATGCTTTCCCTGCACACAGCCATACTGATTCTTCACAGCACCCGTAATGTGCTCCAGCGCATGAGTCTTCATCTTGCTCACACTGATCAGCGCATCTGCTTCCGCCGCGTCTCTGGCCAGCATAAACTCCCGGGCATGAATGCCCTCGGGAAATTCCGTTCTTACTGCCTCATCAAAAGGTGCCATGCGGCAGTGATACTTCTCCAGCTCCTCCCGCATACCCAGATGCTCCATCGTGCGGATGGACGATCCGAAGCCTCCGGAATCACCAATTGAAATATCTGTATATTTTTTCTCATCCAGTATCCTTGCAAGCATTTCACCGACAACAGGATGTGTTGTGACCGCCCGTTCAGCATCTGCCTCGCGGACCAGGTTCAGCTTAATCAGCACCTTTTCGTCAGGACGGACATATTTCCCGATACCGCCCATCAGATCCAGACCCTTTTGTATTGCCCGATATACCTGTTCCGGTTTATATGTCCCGCAGGGGACCAGCACTACCCTACTCTTCATTCAGTTTCTCCTATTTACTTTTATACACGGTTCAGCATGTCATTGGTCACTTCATCATTTTTTAAAAGAAAAGCAGCGGATAACTCCGCTGCTTTTCTGACTCAATTTGCGTAAATGCTCAATGCTTATCCGTTCCCATTCTGGTGATCAGGATACAGTTCGGTGTATCGACCTTCATGGGTTTGCCCTTCATAACCAGAATATTATGCTTATAGTCTATTGCAAAGGTTGTAACTGTGTTTGACTCATGATTGACACAGGCAATATGCTTTCCATCTGGAAACAGCGCAATATCCTTTGGATACTCTCCGCTGATCGGAAGTGCAAACTTCTTTGTGAGAAGCCCGGTTTCAGTATCGATGGCAAACATGGCAACCGTATCATCACCGGCTGTCGAAGTGAACAGGTATTTACCATCGGGTGAAAGTGTCATACCTGATGCAGCATCATGCAGCTGGTCCACATTGTCAGAGGTTGTACTGATGCTCTGCAGGTGCTCGAACTGAGGCATATCGTCTTCAACTGTATAAGAATAGACATCCACGCGGTTCGCAAGCTCAGAAATAAGATAGGCGAAACGTCCATCCTTGCTGAACTCAATCAGCCTCGGACCGGACTCCCGCTCACAACGCAGAATATCTACCAGCTTAAGCTTATTCTTTGAATCGATGCTGTAAATCTTCACCTGATCAATACCATTATCCACTGCACAGATAAAACGATTGTCAGGTGTCATTTTTACACAGCTGACATGGGGACGGAAGTTACGCTCGGCAACGCTGCCCAGTCCCTTGTGGAAAACACCATCCATTACAGAGCCAAGGCGTCCGTCATGATGCGTGTGCACCAGTGTTACCTTACCATCATGGTATCCGGCAACCAGAAGATACTGTCCGGTCTGATCAACCGTGATATAACAGCCGCGCATTCCATCAATACCGATCTTATTGATCAGTTCAAGATCCCCATCCTGTTTGATTGCAAAAACAGCGACGCCCTCATCCGCTATGGAATACAGAAACTTTCCATTTACGGAACGGCAGATATAGGATGAGTTATTCACAGGTATTACCTTACGAAAGGATAAGGTTCCCTCTTTTACGTCTACATCATACAGATGGATGCCGATACTGCTTCCATGGGTATAAGTTCCAACATACGCAACATACTTGTCCGCCATGACCTCTTCCTCTTTTCTATCCATAAACTCGTTCTGAAAAATATATGTCAGAAATCAAGTCTGCCCTTCTATTCCAGACAACAGGAACTCCCGACAGCACGTAAAAAGTATAGCACGAATTAAAATACCATACAACGAAAATTCAGCAAACTTAAGCTTTTAATCCGGAAAGGAGTGCCTGCATGTCCTCCGGGACCGGTGCTTCAAAATGCATCTGCCTGCCGGTGATCGGATGCAGAAAATCCAGCTTCCAGGAGTGCAGTGCCTGCCGCGTAATGGACAGCGGATCCTCTCCAGCGCTTCTCACAGTTCCTGCTGCAAAAGAATCGTCCGGCTTTCTCTGATAATGACTGTTATAAAGTGTATCCCCAAGCAGCGGATGTCCCAGATATGCCATATGCACACGGATCTGATGGGTCCGCCCCGTTTCAAGTCTGAGCTGGACAGCCGAATATCCGGTTGAAAAAAGGTCCTCAGAGGCATTCGTCTTTTCCGGAAAAAGAAAATCAGTCCGTCCCGGCGCAGGATAGTATTGCATCATCTGAAAATGCGTCACCGCCCGGTCTCCCCTCTCCCGATCGACACACCGTTCGATCAGCGATCCCTCCTTCCGTGCAATGGGAAGATCAACAACCCCTTCATCAGGCATTTTCCCATCTGCGATTGCAAGATAGGTCCGATGAATCTCCCTGCGCACCAGCTGCTGCTCCAGTACAGAAGCGCTGACCAGATTTTTTGCCACAATCAGCAGTCCTGTCGTATCCCGGTCCAGACGATTGATACAACGGAACACAAACGGAACCCCCTTCTGCTGATAGTACCAGGCCACACCGTTGCCAAGGGTATTGGCCGGATGTCCGGCCGCCGGGTGAATTGCCTCATTTGCAGGCTTGCTGACCACAAGCAGGTCCTGGTCTTCATATACAATTGTAAAGGGAACAGGCGCCGGCAGAATATTGGCTGATGAAACATCATCGCAGACCTTCGTGGACAGAATGTCACCCTCCTGCAGCACATAACGCATATACTGATGCCCGCCATTAACCTGAACTGCGTCCGGGACCGGCTTCATGGACGCCAGAATATGCCGTGAATATCCCTTCTCACGAAGGAACGCATGAATATCCTTTCCCGCATTTTCAGCAGTGATTCTGTATGTAAAAACTCTCTCCATAACAGCCCGTCCTTAACAATCCGTCAATCCTTCCTGCATTGCCTCAGCCATCCATTTATCCTGCATCGCCTCAGCCATCCATTTATCCTGCATCGCCTCAGCCATACGCACAAGAGCATTCCTTCAAGTACAGGTGCCAGATTATTACTGAAATGCATGAATGCCGGATGCCTGCCGGAAGATTGACATGATATTCTGTACATTTTACAATGGCCTCGAAAGCAGCACGCAGAAAAGTAACAGATATAACAAAATATATTGAAACATATTGTGAAACTGAAAGGAATCAAAGAAATGGAAAAAAAGATGCAGAAAATCGCAAGCTTTACCGTCAATCATCTGACACTGATGCCCGGCATTTATGTCTCCAGAAAGGACCATATCGGATCAGAATGCATTACAACTTTTGATCTTCGCATGACTGCACCAAATCGCGAGCCGGTCATGAATACCGCAGAGTGCCATACCATCGAGCACCTCGGTGCGACTTTTCTGCGCAATGAGCCGCAGTGGAAGGACAGGGTCATTTACTTCGGACCGATGGGCTGTCGTACCGGCTTTTATCTGATCCTGGCCGGCGACCTGGAATCATCCGACATCGTAGATCTCATCCGGGACACCTTTACCTTTATCCGCGATTATAAGGGCGAAATTCCAGGTGCAGCCGCCAGAGATTGCGGTAATTACCTGGACCAGAATCTTTCCATGGCAAGCTGGCTGGCAAAAAGATATCTGGAAAGAGATCTATCCCAGATCCACGAAGGCAGCACAAACCGTCTGGTTTATCCCGACTGATGTACATCCCTGCCGTAATGCAAAAAACGCCTGTGGGGATGCATGGAAAAATGCCCGCAACAGATGCGTTTCTCACCGTATCCCTACAGCTGTTTACCCGGCAATTTATGAAAGTGCCTTCAGAATTCTCTGAAAATCACCGCCGTTTTCCTTGAATACCGTCATCATTTCACTCGTCAGAGAGGCATGCTCGATGTCGTCCGGCACCTGATCCGGCGTATACCAGCCTGCCATCGACAATTCATCCTCCTCCAGCGTGATCTTGTCCCGGTTACCGTCCAGTTCGCAGAAGAAGCCCATCAGAAGCGTATCGGAAAAAGGCCAGGGCTGACTTTTATAAAAATGAAGATTCCTGACCGGCAGACCGGTTTCCTCCATCACTTCTCTGTGGACCGTATCCTCTATGCTCTCTCCACTCTCATTAAATCCTGCAATCAGCGCAAACCGCTTGTATTCTCTCCCCGCATATTTGCTCATCAGAAGCTTTCCGTCATGCACAACCGCAACAATCACACCCGGGCAGATGACCGGATAGTAGATCTTCTGGCATCTGGGGCACTTCAGCATCCTCTCATGCGTATCCGGCACGAGTTCACATCCGCAGCCACCGCAGTATCTGTGACTGTCATACCAGAGTGAAAGCTGCTTCCCGGTGACACCGGCAAAAGCCAGATACCTTGGTTCCGCTGAACGGAAAGACCAGTCCCTCTCAAAATGAAATCCCTCCTGCATTAATGCAGCAGGCATTTTCTCCGGATCAATCCTTCCAAGAAAGAATTCCTCTTCATCAATCCGGAAGAGATAAGTAAATGAGATATCCGCCCCATCAAAATCGCTTACCCGCGGAAAGACCAGTTTTCCAGTCTCATCCACTCTCATGAAGGCCTTACCGTCATGATAGATCAGCGCCCATTCGTATCCTGCCGGCTGTTTGTTTTCAAATTCAATATGGAATTTTCTTGGCGCGATATCCTGGATCATATATTTTTACCTCTTCAGATTTATATTAATATGATATCGGGGCAAAAGATTGATGATGAAATTGGCCCTTACATCATTTATATGTGGCAATACCTGCAGGCAAAGCGTTCATTGCCCGCCCTAAAATTTTCTTTCAATATCCTTCATGACAAACCGGTAGCAGATGCCGGTAAAAATCGCAGCTGAAAGCCAGGCGGCCGGGTCGCAGAAGCAGGCAGCAAGGTAGCTCATCAGATGAATGGACAGAAATGCCGTAATGCCCCTCGCTCCAAATTCAACAAGTCCGCCAAGCATCGGGAGCAGTCCATACCCGCACCCCTGCATGGCATTGCGGAATACAAAAATAAAGCTCAGCGGAATAAAGAAGCAGGAGGCAGTCCACACGTAGGTCTTTGCCCAGGGCATCAGCGTTCTGATATCTTCCGATCCCGAGAAGAAAAGTCCCAGTGTGACAGGAATCAGCGCGACGCACAGCAGAGCGGCACCGACCGAATAAATTGTATCAATGATGAGCGCATCACGCACGCCTTTTTTCACACGGTCGATCTGTCTGCTTCCAAAATTCTGGCCGCTGTAGGTGGCAATCGCAGACCCCATGGACGGCATCTCCTGCGTCATCAGCATGACGATCTTATTGGCTGCCGTGTAACCTGCAACCGCCGTGGAACCGAAAAGATTGACTGCCGCCTGCATGATCATGGTCCCGGATGATGTAATGGCAAACTGCAGTGTCATGGGAATACTGATGCGAAGCTGTGCCCTTGTCATCTCTCCTGACAGGCGCCACTCGCCCTTCCTGGGCGTAAGGATCCTGGCCTTTCTCCAGATGTAGATAAAACAGAGCACCGCAGAAACCGCCTGTGATATAACCGTCGCCAGAGCCGCTCCCGCAACTCCCATCCGGATACCCATTGTAAGAGCCAGGTCCAGTACGATGTTCAGCACCACCGCAACAATCAGGAAATAAAGCGGTACCTTGCTGTTTCCGACCGCGCGAAGAAGCGCTGCACTCATATTATACATGATCATCGCAATGAGACCGATACTGATGATCATAATATACGTATATGCATCCCCGAAAATGTCATCCGGCGTATTCATAAGGCGAAGCAGCGGATGCATCAGAAGGGCACAGAGCACAGTAAAAAAGGCTGTCAGAATCAGACTCAGCAGCAATGCATTGGCTACGCTTCCTCTCACACCCTTTTCATTTTTTGCGCCATAATGCTGTGCAGTCAGAACCGTAAATCCGGTCGACATGCCCTGGGCAATACCGCTTAGCAGGAACATTATAGTTCCCGTAGAGCCAACAGCTGCAAGCGCGCCTGCGCCTACAACTCTTCCGACAATAATTGTATCAACCACATTATAAAACTGTTGAAAAAGATTTCCACAGAAAATCGGCAGCAGAAAACGCAGCAGAATCGATGAGGGCTTTCCCATTGTCATATCTGTTTCCATGCATCATATCCTCCAGAATGTTGTCCACAGGTCTGCTATTATAACGCAAGAAAAACGCACAATCAATTCCCCGCCAAGTAATAATTCTCAGTTAATAAGTACAGGTCTGTTTCCGGATATGCTTACTGGCACAGCTATAGATTTTTAATTTCCACTTCGGTATAATGACTTCTGGGTAATAAATTTGGAATTTATGCCATTGACTGTAATGCACAAATAACGAACCTCATAAATAGTGGGTTCTTATATATATGATGTCAGGGTCAGAAGATGTATGACCATGAAATCATTTTTAATATTTTAATATTATACATTCATGCATCACATGTATTTTGGAGAAAGGTAAACAGAAAAATTATGGCAGATTACAAGAATATTGTATTTGATATGGGACGGGTGCTGACAGATTATACTGCGGACAACGCCACCAGAGCGTATACCTCCGATCCTGAAATCATCCGCGAGGTGAATCTCCTTGTCTATCATTCCGGGGAATGGACCATGCTCGACGCAGGGCTGATGCAGGAAGAGGAGGCGCTCCGGAAAATGATGGAACGGGCATCTTCAGATCAGGTACGCCTTGCAGTGAAGTCCAGCTTTGAAAACTGGGACAAATATAATCTGACCCCCCACCCGGGAATGGGCGATCTTGTCAGGGACCTGAAAAAAGCAGGAAAAAAAGTCTATATTCTTTCCAATGTCAGTGTCCGGCTGGACCATGATGAATGGAAAAAGCATGTGGAAACCCCGGAGCTGTTTGACGGCGCATTTCTGTCCGCACCGCACAAGGTGCTGAAGCCGCAGCACCAGATCTACGAGATGTTCCTGCAGGAATATCGCCTGAAAGCCTCTGACTGTGTGTTCATCGATGACCTGTCCAGAAATGTCAGGGCAGCAATCGAATGCGGACTCGGCGGATACGTCTTTGACGGCAATGTTGAAAAGCTTCGCGCTTTTCTGAACCTGTAGAATTACAATTCCAGCCGTCAAATACTGCAATCCAAATGTCTGTCTGCTGCATGCATTTTTCTTTTGTTTTCATACATCATCTGGTCCGCTCTGTGCACGGTCTCCTCGCCATCCTCTCCGGGACGCTGTCCGGCCATACCAAAAGCAAAATCCAGAGGGAAGTCTCCATACTCCGGGTCACATTTTTCTCTGTCCTGAAGTTCTGCCAGAACCGGAAGCAGCTGTGCCGGAGTGGTAGTTATGGAGAGCATGCAGAATTCATCTCCACCAATCCGAAAAAGCTCCCCATATGGAGCCATCACCTTCTGTGCAGTCAGGCCGAAAGCACGCAGATATGCATCTCCATCTGCGTGTCCGCGCTGATCATTCACATCCTTTAAATGATTCAGGTCAAACATCACAGCCGTAAGCGGCCTGTTTTCCCTGCGATGATGCCGCAGCATTTTCAGATACACTTCCCGGTTGTGAAGTTTTGTGACCAAGTCAGTCTTCGCGTACATTTGGTCAATTGCAAGAATCATGAAGAGATAACAGATACTGATACAGCACCAGTTGTCGGTCAGATCTCCGTAAATAATCTGTGCCAGTACTCCAACACCTACGATTCCCACTGAAAACGCAACCATAATATGATCACTTCTGTCAAACAAGAAGCTGCGAATGTAATATCTCCATATCAGAAAAAGAAATATAAGATATTCCACCAGGGAATAGAATATAAAAAATGGTTTAAAGTACATATATCCTTCCCTATGGCTGAATATAACCTTATACCAGATATTCAAAAAAGGAACAATCTCCAGGAAGGATAATGCGAGGATCCTGATCAGATGGCTCCTCAACGATATGACCCCAGTATACACATAAGGAATAAACGCCGCCGAAACAGGAATCAGCATATAGATTACACATGTTATTGAATTCAAAACTGTATCTGTTTGTACCGTTGCCGGAAAAGTTTCCAAAACTATTTCCCAGATCTGGTCCAGAATCAGAATCAGTGCAAAAAAGATTCCGGAAAGGAAGCAAAAGCGTTTCACTCTGATTTCGATGCTCATGCTGTCATACAGCCGGAACCAGGCAAACAGTACGAGAATCATGGAGATAATGTCAATAAATAAAACTGTCATTTAAGTCCTCATTTATCCGTGCGAAAAATCATATATGCAAGAATTCCCGCCACCGTTTTGGCGTCCTGTATCTCCCCCCGGAAAATCATTTCATGCAGCCTGGTAAGAGACAAGGCCTCCAGCCTGATCTCCTCCGCTTCATCGAGCTGCTGTTCTCCCTTACGCACCAGATTCTGCGCGAGATAGACATCCGTATATTCATTGCAATAGGCTGCCGCTGTTTTCAAAGTCAGCAGGTGCGTCCAGTGCTTCGCGATATATCCTGTTTCCTCCTGCAGCTCTCTTTTTGCGGTCTGCTCTGCAGATACATCACCCGGATCAATTGCACCTGCCGGAAGCTCAAGTGTTTCGCGATCAATCACCGGTCTGTACTGGCGGACCATCAGGATGCGCTCGTCAGGAAGAACAGGAACGATGCACGCACCGCCGCCCTTCTTATGAGAAACGAAATCCCACTCCTCGATTTTGCCATCCGGCAGCTGCATTCTGTCCTTGTATACATCCAGAACAGAGCCGGAATAGACAAGTCTTCTGTTCAGTCGTTGCAGCTTATATAAGTTCTGGTCGTCTATCCCCATTTGTTTTCCTTCATTCTCAGCAGTTAAAAATGATCATATCTCCAGTATATACTACCGATGAATCAGCGGAACTCTCCTGGTTTTATACGGATTTCCCGATTCCTCTTCACATTCCAGAATCTGCAGTCTATGACTCCGCCTTTATTTTTCAGCATCTGAATGAACGGATCACAATCCGCACTATGCAGAAAATCAATGGTCTGGTGAAACAGACGAACCCTGCTCACATCATTATCATTTATTGTCAGAGAACAGACCCATTCTTTGCCGGAATAAACTGCCGCCATATACATTCTCCCAGAGAGAAAATTCACAATGTCCTGCCGCATATGCTCAAAATCCCGGTCTGTCGCCTCATAATGAGCATTCCAGTCTCCATAAGTAAGTGTGAAGCTGTCCTCCAGGTCAATATACAGATCATCCTCGCCCGAAGGATTTAGTACTGCCACACAAAAGTTACCGTTTTTGAGATACTCGTATCCTTCGTCTTCCTTCGTATAAGTAGCAATCTTCTGTCCATCCAGAATATCGATTACTTCGCCAAGCATCGCTGCAGGCCTGGTCTTTACCGGTTTTGCCATTCTCCACCTGTACCTTTCTGTTCTGATCAGAACAAACAAAAAAAAGCCCCTCTGCATGACATGCAAAAGGAACCTGCAAAAAAGATACCACTACCTGTATCGTAAGCGCAGCTGGCTGCCAGATCAAAGGCCCTTTAGCTTTGCGTCGCCGGTTTTCACCGGGTTTGCTGAATAAATTATTGGTAAACGAAGCCCGGAAAGGCTATAAGCTTTTCCGGGCCGAACGGTAATAAACCGTATTCACTCCATGAAAGAATTACTCAAGGATGGAAGCTACACGTCCAGATCCTACAGTATGGCCGCCCTCACGAATAGCGAAGGTAAGTCCCTGCTCCATAGCGATCGGGTGAATCAGCTCGATGGTCATCTCAACGTTATCACCAGGCATGCACATCTCAGTTCCTTCCGGAAGAGTGATAACACCGGTAACGTCTGTTGTTCTGAAATAGAACTGCGGACGATAGTTGTTGAAGAAAGGTGTATGACGGCCACCCTCATCCTTTGTCAGAACGTATACCTGAGCAGTGAACTTTGTGTGGCAGGTAACTGTGCCAGGCTTTGCAACAACCTGTCCCTTCTCGATGTCTGTTCTATTGATACCACGGAGAAGAACACCGATGTTATCACCAGCCATAGCCTCATCCAGAAGCTTATGGAACATCTCAATACCTGTAGCAACAGAACTGAGCTTGGACTCGGAAATTCCAAGGATCTCAACCGGGTCATTCAGTCTCAGAGTACCACGCTCTACACGGCCGGTAGCAACAGTTCCACGTCCGGAGATTGTGAATACATCCTCAACAGGCATAAGGAACGGCTTATCAGTATCACGAACAGGAGTCGGGATATGCTCATCAACGGTAGCAAGAAGCTCCATGATCTTGTCGCCCCAAGGACCATTCGGATCCTCAAGAGCCTTCAGAGCGGAACCACGAACGATAGGAGTATCTTCGAATCCATACTCGTCAAGAAGCTCGGTAACCTCCATCTCAACCAGCTCAATCAGCTCATCATCATCAACCATATCACACTTGTTAAGGAATACAACCATGGCCGGAACACCAACCTGACGAGCAAGCAGAACGTGCTCACGAGTCTGTGCCATAACACCATCAGTAGCAGCAACTACAAGGATAGCGCCATCCATCTGAGCTGCACCTGTGATCATGTTCTTTACATAGTCAGCATGTCCTGGGCAGTCAACATGTGCATAGTGACGGTTCTCTGTCTCATACTCTACATGAGCGGTATTGATTGTGATACCACGCTCTCTCTCTTCGGGAGCTTTATCAATGTTGGAGAAGTCAACAATCTGGTTCTCATCGGTAGGCATTCTGGTAGCCAGAACCTTGGTGATTGCAGCTGTCAGAGTGGTTTTACCATGGTCTACATGTCCGATGGTACCAATGTTGCAATGCGGTTTTGTTCTTTCAAATTTCTGTTTTGCCATTGTAATACTTCCTCCTTAAAATGAATACCGGCGTTCCGCCTGCGTATTTACTTTATTAAAACTGAATAATAGAAAATCCGCTAAGCAAGATTATATTTCATTTTCTTAATCATTGCAAGTGAATTATCTGCCATGTTTACTTATCAGAGAGAACCTTTTCCTGTACGGACTTCGGAACCTGCTCATAGCGCTCGAAGAACATGGAGTAGTTCGCACGTCCCTGGGTTTCAGAACGAAGGTCTGTGGAATATCCGAACATCTCAGCCAGCGGAACAAAACCGCGGATCAGCTTACCGTTTCCGACATCGTCCATTCCCTCGATACGTCCACGACGGGAGTTCATGTCACCGATAACATCTCCCATGTACTCCTCAGGCGTGGTAACCTCAACCTTCATGATCGGCTCAAGAAGTACCGGAGCACCCTTCTCCATTGCCTGCTTGAAGGCCATGGATCCTGCAATATGGAATGCCATCTCTGAGGAATCGACCTCATGATAGGAACCATCATATACCTCAGCCTTGACACCGACTACCGGGAATCCGCCCAGCTGGCCAGCCTTCATTGCATCCTGAATACCTTCATCAATAGACGGAATGTACTCTTTCGGGATGGAACCGCCAGTAACGCTGTTCACGAACTCGTAAGTCTGATCGCCGTTGGCATCGATCGGAGAGAACTTCACCTTACAATGTCCATACTGACCCTTACCACCGGACTGACGTACATACTTGCTGTCGATATCCGATGCCTTGGTGATGGTCTCCTTATATGCAACCTGCGGAGCACCTACATTGGCTTCCACGTTGAACTCACGGAGCAGACGGTCAACGATGATCTCCAGATGCAGCTCGCCCATGCCGGCAATAATGGTCTGGCCAGTCTCCTGGTTTGTTGTGGCACGGAAGGTCGGATCCTCCTCAGCCAGCTTTGCAAGTGCCTCGCCCAGCTTCTGCTGTCCAGCCTTTGTCTTCGGCTCGATTGCAAGCTCAATAACCGGATCCGGGAAGTCCATGGACTCCAGAATAACCGGATGCTGCTCATCACAGATGGTATCACCGGTGGATGAGAACTTGAATCCGATCGCAGCAGCGATATCACCGGAATAAACCTTGGACAGCTCTGTACGCTTGTTGGCATGCATCTGAAGGATACGGCCTACACGCTCCTTCTTGTCCTTTGTAGCGTTCAGAACATAGGAACCGGAATTCAGTGTTCCGGAATAAACTCTGAAGTATGCAAGACGGCCAACGAACGGATCGGAGACAATCTTGAATACGAGAGCTGCAAAAGGTTCATCATCAGATGAATGTCTCACAACCTCATTGCCGTCAAGATCTGTTCCATCGATATCCGGTACATCTGTAGGAGCCGGCATGAAGTCGATAATCGCATCCAGAAGCTTCTGGATACCCTTGTTCTGATGTGCAGATCCGCAGAGAACCGGAACAGCCTTGTTCTCGATTGTTGCTTTGCGGAGTGCCTTCTTCATATCATCGACACTTGGCTCTTCGCCATCGAGATAAGCCATCATCAGATCATCATCAAACTCGACGATCTTCTCAACCATCTCTTCGTGAGCTGCCTGGCACTCATCCTTCATATCGTCCGGGATGTCCTCAATTGTGATATCATCACCGGTCTTGTTGTTGTAGATGTATGCCTTCATCTCAAACAGATCAACAACGCCCTTGAAGTAATCCTCTTTACCGATCGGGCGCTCGATCACAACCGGGTTCTTTCCGAGCTTGGTAATGATCTCATGAACCGTATTGTCAAAGTTCGCACCCAGAATATCCATTTTGTTTACAAAGGCCATACGGGGAACGTTGTAGGTGTCTGCCTGACGCCATACGTTCTCGGACTGAGGCTCAACGCCTCCCTTTGCATCGAAAACGCCTACTGCACCGTCCAGTACACGCAGGGAACGCTCAACCTCAACTGTAAAGTCTACGTGTCCTGGTGTATCGATGATGTTGATACGATGCTCAAGTGCGCCCGGCGCCGGCTTATTCTGATACTGATGTGTCCAGTGGCAGGTTGTAGCTGCGGATGTGATCGTGATACCACGCTCCTGCTCCTGTGCCATCCAGTCCATTGTTGCAGTTCCCTCGTATGTCTCACCGATCTTATAGTTAACACCGGTGTAATACAGGATACGCTCTGTCAGAGTAGTTTTACCTGCATCAATATGCGCCATGATACCAATATTTCTGGTTCTCTCCAGCGGATATTCTCTTCCGTTATCAGCCAACAGAGTTCCCTCCTTTTAGAATCTGTAATGAGCAAATGCCTTATTGGCCTCTGCCATCTTATGCATGTCTTCTTTACGTTTTACTGAAGCACCTGTGTTGTTGATTGCGTCAAGCAGCTCGTTTGCAAGTCTGTCTGACATGGTCTTCTCACTTCTCTTGCGTGAGAACATGGTCAGCCAGCGCAGTCCAAGCGCCTGTCTTCTCTCCGGCTTAACCTCAACCGGAACCTGGTAGGTAGCACCACCGATACGGCGGGCCTTTACCTCAAGCTGCGGCATGATGTTGTTCATTGCCTCTTCAAAGCACTCAACGGCCGGCTTGCCGGTCTTCTCTTCTACCTTGGCAAACGCGCTGTATACAATCTTCTGCGCGGTTCCCTTCTTACCATCCAGCATAATGCTGTTAATCAGTTTGGTTACAACCTTATTGTTGTAAACCGGATCTGCTAAAACATCTCTCTTCTGAGTATGTCCTTTACGTGGCACGTTACTTCCCTCCTTAATCATTAACGATTAGATCTCAGGTACTCACATCTGATATGGTGCGAATGTGTCTGTACCGGTAATTTTTCTATACAACCTGCAGCCGCGGAGGCTGTCGAAATACCGTTACACAAAACCATAAACCCTTCGTGAGAAAAAAATCTTATCTGTAACAAATAAAAAACAAAATTACTTCTTCGGTCTCTTAGCGCCGTATTTGGAACGGGCTTTCTTTCTGTTCGCTACGCCTGCGGTATCCAGTGTTCCACGGATAATATGATATCTGGTACCAGGCAGGTCCTTAACTCTTCCTCCACGGATCAGTACAACGCTGTGTTCCTGCAGGTTATGTCCCTCACCCGGAATATAGCTTGTAACCTCGATTCCGTTGGAAAGACGTACTCTGGCGATCTTTCTCAGAGCGGAGTTCGGCTTCTTCGGGGTTGCGGTCTTCACTGCTGTGCAGACACCGCGCTTCTGAGGAGAAGACTGATTTACGGATTTCTTTGTCAGAGAGTTGAAGCCTCTCTGCAATGCCGGCGCGTTGGATTTCTTTACGGAAGTCTCACGGCCTTTTCTGACTAACTGGTTAAATGTAGGCATTCCTTAAATTTCCTCCTTGATTTTCTTGTACGGCTGCTGTTATGCAATCTGCGCATGACAAAAAGGCGCACGTACGCCTCTCATTTTTGTCATACCCGGTCATTATATATTTCCACAAAATAATTGTCAAGCACCATCTCGTGAAGTCTGTGTAAGCTGTTCAGGCAGTTTTCGTAAAACAGTACCTTTACTGACATGACGGCCATGAGCTTTACATCCCGTGACTGTCAGTGGCATGCCATCGTTGACGTTCACCGGTCTGCCAGACAGGCCTCTGAATGGTAATATAGCATAGCCACAGGATACTGAGATAAATCATTTTTCTTTCCCCATACATTACAACTATGCTATAATGTCAAAAAGTATGCTATAATGTCCAAAAGAACAATTACAACAGATCATTATTTGTACAACATTGATACTTCGTCCAGAATTCTGCACCTGTTTTCGCATATTTCCCGGACATTGCCAATCACATCAATTGTTAAGTAAAGCCTCAGAATTGGAAGATTTGTTAACGACATGATAAAAATAAAGGCTGTTAAACCCTCACAACTGAAAACTGGCATGGTCATTGCCGATGAGATTCTGGATCAGCATGGCCGGGAACTGGTCAGAAACGGCACGTATGTTGATGATTTTATTATCGAACGTCTGAATAGTCTGAACGTCAACACTGTCATGATCCAATACGGACGCCCCGACGATAACCCCGAAGATATATCCCCCGAGGCCATCCGGAATATTCAGCGCTTCCGCAGACCAGATAAGACAAAAATGGTCATCAGCAGTATCATAAAAGAGCGGGTTGAACATAATGTCAAAAATATGTTCATCAACGCCAACCAGCCTGATGTTGCCGTAAAAATGGCCAAGACCGTTGTTTCCGATCTGATGGATTCCATTCGCAAGAATAATGCCATCATGCTGAGCATTGACGATCTCAGGATCTCTGACGAGTACACCTTCAAACACAGCGTAGATGTTGCCGCGCTTTCCATGATCATTGCCCGGAAAGAGAAATTGTCAGAAGACCAGATTCAGAAAATCGGTCTGGCCGGACTTCTGCACGACCTGGGAAAGACAAAAATTCCCAATGAAATTCTGAACAAACCGGGACGACTGACACCAGAAGAATTTGAGATCATGAAAAAGCACAGCCAGTACAGCTACGAGCTTGTCAGGAACAATCCGGAGGTATCCCCGGATATTGCCATTGGTATTCTGCAGCATCACGAGAAAATGAATGGCTGCGGATATCCTTTCGGTCTGACGGAAGAACACATTCATCCATATGCAAAGATTCTGTCTGTCGCTGATATTTTTGATGCTCTGGCCACGGACCGGCCCTATAAGAAGGCAATGAATCTCAAAGACGCGACGGACCTTCTGATGACCATGACGGCCGAATTGGATTCCTTTGCGCTTCGCAGTTTCCTCAGGACGATTCTTCTCTATCCTGTTGATTCGATTGTACAGCTCAGCAATGGTGAATCCGCCCGTGTTGTCAGCAACCACCCGGATCTTCCGCTTCGTCCTACGGTAGTATCCTTGAAAACTGGTGCGGTTTATAATCTGGCATCGACAAAATATCTGAACCTTGTCATCGAATCCTGACAATGAACTGCAATAAAAAACTGCCACGACAGGCTGTTGCGGAAGCATACCGCATTGCCTGCCGTGGCAGTTTTCTTATATGCAGATAATATTTAATATCTTTTAATCTTTGATGTAATGAAAGCTTTAATACTTGTCATCCGGATCCGGTCTGAAACTTTCACCTTCTGATTCCTTTACCGGGGGGAGATCTGCATTATGAACGTTGTGTCCAATATTTCCCTCTCCCACGCCTTTATTCTCCTGCTGTGTATTCTCTGACGTTGATTTTACTATGTTGCTCTTATGATCCTTATTTTCTGCTATGCTGTCTTTCTGGTCCTTCTTTTCTTCTGCATCCGCCACTCTCTCATACTTTAATCCGGCAGGTTGCATTGTCCTGGCCGCATCCGAATGATCATATCCGTTTTCTTTTTTCTCCGATGCAGCATGAGCAGATCTTCCCTGCTTTTTTTCTGATTCCGTAAGACCGGATCTGTCAGCCATTTTCTTAGATGCGGGATGGTTCTTTGATGCGGCACCACTCTCTGATTCCGTATGCTTTTCTGCTCCCGCTCTGTCCGCTCCGGTTTCTCTGAGCTTAAACTTCATGATCAGCTTCTTCATAAGTGAGGCCTGTGAAGAGAGCTCTTCGGATGCCGCAGCGCTTTGCTCGGCTGTTGCGGAATTGGTCTGCACGACGTTGGAAATCTGCTCCAGTCCCTTGGTCACCTGGGATACGCCCTTGCTCTGCGCATCAGATGCAGTGCTGATTTCACCAATCAGGGCTGTAATCTTTTCCGTGTTGTCTGATACCGATCCAAGGGATTTTGCGGTTTCTCTTGTGAGGGCTCCGCCCTTCTGCACGGCGTTTACCGTATCCTGAATCAGTGTTGCGGTTGACTTTGCAGCCTGCGCGGATTTATTGGCCAGATTGCCAACCTCGTCTGCAACAACAGCGAATCCTTTGCCCGCTTCTCCGGCACGTGCAGCCTCGATGGAAGCATTTAATGCAAGAATATTTGTCTGGAAAGCAATATCATCGATGGTCTTGATGATCTTGCTGATCTCCTCAGCCTTTTTCGTAATGTCATCCATGGCATCGGACATTTCGTGCATTTTCTCATTGGAGTTTGTAACCGCCTTGCCGGCTTCCTCGGAAAGCCTCGATGCATCCTGCGCCCGTTCTGCAGTGTCATGGATTTTCTGGGTAATATCTGCCATAGCCGCAGAGAGCTCCTCTACAGATGAAGCCTGCTCTGTAGATCCCTGGGCAAGTGCCTGTGCGCCGGAAGCAACCTGACCGGCTCCGCTGTCGACCTGATCCGCCGATTCCCGGATCCTGGCCATGCTCATATTCAGCTGGTCTGTAATGACGGCGAGAGAATCCAGAAGCGGTCTGTATTCCCCGATATATACATCCTGCTCATCATTTTCAAAATCAAAATCACCTTCAGCCATGCTGCTGAGCTTCTGACGGAGATTCTCAATAATTCCCTGCAGGGTCTCTACCATCGTGCGCATGCTGTCGGCCAGTCTGCCGATCTCATCATGGTAATCGTATTGCAGAGAAACCTCGAAGGACCCCTTAGCCATGGTTTCCGCCACGCCGGCCACCTGCTTTAACGGCTTCAGGGACTTCTTGATCGTGCGGCTGATCAGAATGAAAAGTGCCGCCAGAAACAGCAGCAGTGCAACCGACATGATCATGACCAGCTTGCGGATGCCTCCCACATACTCACTGAAATCAATAGAGGTCTGCACCCACCAGGTCTTATTGCCAACCGATACCGGACTGAAAGCACGTACCTTGTGATATTGGCCATTCTTTACATCGGCAATAAAGGATTTGCCCGAGCTCATGCTATTTTTAACACTTGAAGCAGAAGCACCAAGGTACTTTGTCACATCCACACCGATGGAATCCTTATTGCTGCTATAGGCAATGTTTCCACTATCATTAATAACATCGACTAATAGCGACTGATAATTCTCCTTTTCCTGACCGCTGACATCGAAGGCTTCTACAGAAAGGTCCACAAAAGCAACCCCGATCACCTCTTCTTCCTCGGTCTTTTTATTCTTCCATGCGATCGGATACGCTGCGGTAATGTCTTCCTTATTAAAAGTCTCATTCATGTATGGATCGGAAAAAACGACCTCATTGTTGTTCATTGCCTCTGAGATAACCGGTACCGCATTCATCTGATCCGATGTTACCGGTGCCGCCGACATGAGAGCTGCGGATTTCTGGGTTACCATGAAGCCATAATCGCCCGTTTCCTTAAAGAAACCGCTGTCCGGAAAATAAACGCCCATGCTGTCATATTCCGGATGGTACTGCATCACAGACAGCAGGATCGTCTCTATTGTCTGTTCTGTCGTATAAGCATTTCTGCCAAGTGAAGTCTTCGGAATGATGGTACTTGGAAAATATCCGATCTCCGCATCAGTTCCCTTGTTTTTCATCGCATTCACAGAGCCGACCACAGGTGCAATTGCATTGTTCAGGCTGTCTGTCACAACCTGCACACGGGCACCATTCTTGGAAGAAATATCCTCCACATCATACTTTGTCTGCTGACGGATCAGCTGGCCAGCCACTACATCCACAAAGAGGACTGCCGCCACCAGGATTGCCAGGATCATAAAGGCAATCTTCACACTGACTCTTGTATGGAGCTCCGTATTCTTCCATGTGGTCTTCATATCGTGTCTGTTGTTTGCTTTGCGCATTGTATTATTTTCCCCCTCAGTAAAAAAATATAGCAGTCTTTGCTCTATCCGGTTCCGGAAAACCTGTCATTTTTTCTTCCGGACCTTTCTGGCTTTTTCTTCCTTAATCGGTTTGGATTTGGGTTTGTGAAGTCCGGCTTTTCCGGAGACTGCGCGTTTCTGTGCAGAAGATGCAGCTGTTCTCTTTCCGGAAGATGGCGCATTTGAAAGCTTTCCATCCGGAGATGTCTCATCTGAAGATGTTGCATCCGATTCCACGGGTTTTCCATGCCCGCGTCTTCTTCTCAGAAGAAACAGAACCGCAACCGCCGCCCCACCTGCTGCTGCAATCAGAATCAGCAGCTTCACCGGAATGCCGGCAATTTTTCTTTGGAGGGCACCTCCCTGTGAGGAAGATGAGACAGCCTGCAGCGACTCAGTTCCGGCCGATTCGGACCGGACAGCCTCCGCATGCTTCTTGACAGAAGATGAAGAAACAGATGCAACGCTTTCCGCATGATCTGCGCTTCCCGATTTTACACTCCCGGTGTCTTCTGACGGCCCGCCCGGGTCGGAAGCCGCAGAATCCGATGTGTCATTTACAAAAGGCACGTCGTCTTCAATAACATTGCCATTTTCGTCTACAGTCTGAAAATACTGCCGGATGAGTGCGATCCTGGCCTCCTGTTCCTGCCGCTCCGCTTCCTTCCTCAGCTCCTCTTCCGAAGGCTGGAGCAGGTCCTTTTTTGCTGTTTCCGCGGTTTCGGAAAGAAGGATATAACCCGATGCCACATCTGAATAATTTGTATATCCCCAGGTGCTTCCATCATCGTTTGTCACCTGCTTCGTAATGTGAAGCACCGTTCCATCCGGTATGGCATCGCGCAGCACCTGTGCTGCGTCCTGGGATGGCTGCTCACGAAGAATTGCCCCGCTGCCATCCCCGGAGGATACTTTGATATACATATCCACAGTATCGCCTGCAGCTTTGCTTCCGGCATCTTGCCCGGCCTGTTCCGCAGAGTCTGCTTTGGTTTGGCTATTGCTATCCTTTCCTGTGGAGTCTGCTTTAGTTGCACTATCGCTTTTCTTTTCCTCTGCAAAAACCTCGCATGGAAACAGCCAGCACATTCCGTCTGGTGTGCCGGAAGCATCGCCGAATCTCCCGATTCCTGCAAACAATACGCCTGCTGCCAGAAGCATGACAGCAAGCGTTACCAGGCACTGCAATTTTCTGCATCTCATTTTGTCCCTGAATTTATGCATTCTGAAATTATGCATTCTGAGAAGTCTGCCCCTCTATATCCTGTGAATCCTGCGCCTTACTGTCGTAATATTCCTCAAAGCGTTTATTCACAGTATCCAGCGTGTCCTTGCATATGGCAGGCAGCTCCTGTCCCCAGGCCCGCCCGGCCTGCCGGTATCCGTCAGCAATTGCGTTCTGCATCTGACGCATCCGGGTCTCGTCATCGCCTGCAAGGGCGGCAGCAAAGGTAAAGATACGGTCGGCCGTCTTCCGAACGCCATAATAACCGTCCTCGCTGATATTTTCCTGGGCCTTTTCCCGTGTTGCCAGGTCCACAGTGTAATTGCCGCTTGCCAGAAAATGCCAGATGCCATTATCGTCCATGCTCGGGGTTGCATTTGCGTTCACAAAGTCACTTGCCTGATACCCCAGCGACTTGCGGACCATGGTCATAAATTCCCGCTGCTGCTTTTCCTCGTCGTCCTTCAGCTGGCTGACAAGAAGGGCGCGTTCCTCAGCCGACATCTGCAATACATTCTCTGACGCAGCTGAATTGAAAGCCGCGGCACTGTTCATTGCCGACGATTCATTTTCGGATTTATCCGTTTGATCAGATGACGCCGTAAAAGCTGCTACAGCATCTCCTGCCGTTTTGCCAGAAACGGACGCATAAACATGCAGGCCTGCAGAGCCGGAATGCACATAAACATCTCTGCCATGTACCGGCTTCCCGTCATCCGTCCTGCTCTCACTCTCATTATCCAGAAGACCTTTAAAAACCTTTTTTTCTTTTGAGGAAGTAGTATTTCCTGCCTTATCAGGCTTATCCAGTTTTCTGTCACTGGCAATGCTGCTATATACAATTTCAAGAGCCATAAAATTTTCCTCCGCCGGATCAGAAAAAATGAATTTCCACGATGAAACCGTTTCATCGAAATCGAGGTCATCTGAAATCGAAGTCATCTCTTCGAAATCATTGATGAAATCATTCCTGCATCGCGGTATACTATACTTATATTACTTTATCGGCAGATTGAATCCCTTATATAAGGTGATACGCAGAAAACAGATTCCCCGATGAAAGTCCGAATTATATTTTTCAGAATATCGACGATATAAAAAGCATATGGCAAGGCAGCAGAAAGGATTTGCAGAAATGAGCAGAATATATGGCAATGAGGTTACCATGGATGAAAAGGCGCTTGACCTGCTCTGGCAGCGTCAGAACATCACCGCTATGAATATTGCGAATGTAGACACTCCAGGATACAAATCGCAGTACCTCACATTTGAGGATGCACTGGGCCGCCAGATCAGGAATGCCCAGCGGACAGAAACGCCTTCTGTACACACTGACCAGGCAATTCGCAGAACAGTCGGATCGGTAAAGACGACGGAGAACGAATCCTCGCGTCTGGACGGGAACAATGTGGACATGGACCAGGAGCAGGTAGATCTGGTCAAAACCACGTATTCCTATCAGATGCTGGTAAATTCTGTCAGCGGTGACCTCAAGCGTCTGGATTCCGCCGCAAAGAATTTCTGACTGCCGCACACGTGATTATAAAGCGAGAAAAAGCAAGAAGAAGGGAATTAAAACACTATGGATGAAAGTATGCTTGAAGCCTACCTCTTCGAGGAAAATGAGCTCCTTGACAAGCTTGATGAGATGCTTATGTCAGATGAGAAGGAGGGGGATTTTTCTACCGATGATGTAAACGAAATCTTCCGGATTATGCACACCATCAAGGGCTCCTCCGCGATGATGTCCTTCAATTCCATCTCCACGATTGCGCACAAGATTGAAGACCTGTTCTTTTTTATCCGTGATAAAGGAATCGACTTTGTCTCTGCAGCGGACAAGAAGGACCTCTTCGACCTGATGTTCAAGTCTGAGGACCGGCTTCGTGCAGAAATCGAAAAGGTTGAAAACGGAGAGCCTCTCACAGAAAATGTCGATGATTTTATCGCTACGGTATCCGCCTTCCTGGATCGCCTGAAAAAGGACGAGGTCAAAGGAGAATCCGACGCAGCCGCCTCCGCTTCTTCCGGAAATGCAGGAAGCGTGCCCGGAACCGAAAAAGATCCGGGAGCCCCTGAAAAAGCGCAGACAGCAGATGCGGCAGATGGCAGCGCCGTCTCCAATATCGACAATACAGCTGCAGTCAACGCAAAGCTTGCCGGGCTTCCTGAAGATGCAGCCGCCCAGCAGTTCATCCACATCTTTCTGGAAGAGGGTGTCGGGATGGAAAATCTGCGCGCCTATATGATTGTGAATGCGCTTCAGGATTGCGGGATTCCCTTCCGCACCTATCCAGAGCATATGGATTCTGATCCGTCAACCGCACAGCAGATTATCGACAATGGTTTTTTCCTTGCCTTCGATCAGGCGGATGATTGCCAGAAGGCACTGGGCATATTAAAATCCCAGAATCATATCCGTTCCTTTGAGGTTATCGATGCTCCCAGACCTGCGGAAGAGAAAAAAGAGGCTGTGCCGGCAAACTCTCCTGAAAAAAAGAGCAGCGGCGCCCCCGCTTCTTCTGCTCCGCAAAAGAACACGCAAAAGGCAAAATCCACTTCTGAGACAGCGAAAAAAGCAACGCCCATCAAGCAGAGCCTGATCAGTGTGAATCTCCAGAAGCTGGACAGCCTCATGAACCTGGTGGGAGAAATTGTGATTACAGAGTCCATGGTGACCTCCTCCCCGGTATTGAAGATGCTCCCGCAGGAGGCCTATGACAATTTCAACAAGTCTGCAAGGCAGCTACGGAAGCTGACGGATGATCTGCAGGACATCTCCATGTCCCTGCGCATGGTTCCGATCTCCGGTGTCTTTCAGAAGATGAACCGCATCGTCAGAGACATGAAGTCCAAGCTGGGCAAGGATGTGAAGCTGACGATTGTCGGCGAGGAAACCGAGGTAGATAAGAGCATTGTAGACAGCATCCAGGACCCGATCATGCACATTGTGCGTAACAGTATGGACCATGGCATTGAGGCAACTGCCGCGGAACGAATCAGGGCAGGCAAAAATCCTCAGGGAGAAATCATTCTCTCCGCTTCCCATACCAGCAGTGAAGTAGTCATTTCTGTTACGGATGACGGATATGGGATGGACTATAAAACCATCCTGGACAAGGCGGAACAGAAGGAGCTTCTGACAAAGCCAAAATCCTCCTATTCACCGCGGGAAGCCCTGAATCTGATTCTGCTTCCCGGTTTCTCCACCAACAAGGAAGTGACAGAATACTCCGGACGCGGTGTCGGAATGGATGTCGTGAAAAAGAATGTCGAAGCAGTAGGCGGTGCTGTCCGGATTGACAGTGAATACGGGAAGGGCACAACCATAACGCTGAAGATCCCGTTGACGATGGCAATTGTCGACGGCATGAAGGTAACTGTCGGAGATTCCATCTTCACCATACCGATCTCCAATATCAACCAGTCCTTCAAGGTGACTGCAGGCGATATCATCCTTGACGAATACGGCAACGAAATGATTGAACGGATGGGCAATTTTTATCCTATCGTACGTCTTGGCCGTTTCTACAATATACCATCCAAATATGATGCAAATGTCGAAGAGGGCATCATGATCTGGCTGGAGGCAGGCGACAAATCCTGCGTGCTTTACGCAGATGACCTGATCGGTGAACAGCAGGTTGTCGTAAAGCCTCTTCCGACCTATTTTAACAACTATGATCTGAAAAACGTCGGTATCAGCGGCTGCACCATTCTCGGTGACGGCAATATCAGTATCATCCTTGATGTAGCCGGCATCTACGCTGCAGCAGTTGAAAACGCATAAGGAAAGAGGCATAGCAATGGAAGAAACAATCAAGAAAGAATCTCTGTCAGATGTGATCAGCGATATTCCTGCAGACACTGAGGAAGAAACCCGTGATCTGAAAAGGTGCCTCGTCTTTGAATCCGGCGGACTTGTGCTTTTCCTCAGCACGGAATACGTCATTGAGATCATTAACGACCACGCCATCACCTCCCTTCCGGTCGTTCCGGACTATGTCAGAGGGATCATCAATCTGCGAGGGCAGATCCTTCCGGTCGTAGACATCCGGAAGATGATGGGAAAGGAAGCTGCAGACTACAACAGCAAAACCTGTATTATCGTACTGAATATTGATTCCGTACCCATCGGAATCGTCGCAGACAATGTGCGCAGCGTCCTGGACATTGACATGAATGAGATCCACCCTCTTCCTCTGCACCATCCGCAGAAGCTTGCAAACGGCATGCTCAAGCTTGATGATGGAACGGTAGCCATGTCGTTTGACTGCCACGCATTGGTTCAGGGATAATCTCCCCACTCATATTGACAAGCAGAACCACTGCACACAACGGACGGATATATCCAGAACTGACAGCATCCGCCCGGTCATCAGATCTCTGCCTATACATATATATCTGATACAGGTATATCTTATACATGTATGTACGATACAGGCCGGTCTGATACAGGTAAGTGCTGTGGTTCTTTTTATGTAAAGCAGAGAATTCCAGATCAAAGACCTGCACCGGGATTTTCAAAATATGCTATTTTATTGACCCAGAGAAAACAGGAGTGCATTTATGGAGCCTCTTACAGCAGAAGATTTTCAATCTCTTCAGTCCTACATCCAGCAGCATTACGGTATCGATCTGCACAAGAAAAGCCAGCTGATCTCCAGCAGGCTTGCGGTACCGATCTCGCAGATCGGCTATACCTCTTTTCATGATTATGTACTCGATATCATTTCCGGCAGACGCCCGGACCTGGTGAACCCGATGCTGGCACGGCTGACCACAAACTACACCTACTTTATGCGGGAAGAGGCACATTTCCAGTTTCTGCAGTCAACCGTTCTGCCCTGGATCGAGAAGCAGCACAGAAACGATCATTGTGTGAACATATGGAGTGCCGGCTGCTCGTCCGGCGAAGAGCCCTATAATCTGTCCATGTATGTCATGGATTATTTCCAGGCCAAGGGGAGCTGGGATACCAGGATACTGGCCACCGACATATCCACCGATATGCTCCAGAGGGCGGTCAATCCCGTATACAGCGCAGAGAATCTCAATAACCTGCCTGCAGGGTGGAAATCACGTTATTTTACCAGAAGACCGGATGGTCTTTACACGGTTGCGCCCAGGCTCCGAAAAAACGTATTGTTCCGTATCTTTAATCTGATGGATCCCATACATTTCCGGAAAAAATTTGATCTGATCTGCTGTAGAAATGTTATGATATACTTTAATCAGTCTGTAAAGGATGCTCTGATACAAAGATTCTATGGTGCAACTGTCCCGGGCGGATATCTGTTTATCGGCCATTCCGAGGGCGTAAACCGGAACACCTGTCCCTACGAATACATAAAGCCGGCGATCTACAGGAAGAAGGTATAGTGCAATGAAATACACCAGAAATATCATCGCCATTGGTGCCTCTACAGGGGGAACCGAAGCAATTCTCAGTGTCGTGCGGGATCTGCCGGCAGATACGCCGGGGGTGGTTGTTACGCAGCACCTGCCTGCAGGCTTTACCGCCATGTACGCGGAACGCCTGAATCATATCTGCAAAATGTCCGTTCGTGAGGCAAGGCACGGTGATCTTGTTCAGCCCGGTCTGATTCTGATCGCTCCGGGAGGCATGCAGATGCGTGTAATCCGTATGGGCAATGGCTATAGCGTATCGGTCACAGAGGAGGAAAAGGTAAACGGTCATGCCCCATCTGTCGATGTGCTCTTCGATTCCGTTGCCTCAGCTGCCGGTGATCGGGCAATAGGCATCATTCTGACAGGAATGGGCGCTGACGGCGCAAAGGGACTGCTTCATATGCACCAGAAGGGCGCATTTACCATCGGCCAGGACAAGGACAGCTGCGTCGTATATGGCATGCCCATGGAAGCCTTTAAATTAGGCGCTGTCGATTATCAGACCCCATTGATTCATATTCCTTCCATGATCCGCAAGGAGCTTGGCATATCGCCCCTGAGGTAACAGTCTGAGACCTATCCTTACATGGATCTTAGATTGTTCTTGAATGGGTCCTGCAACAGATCCTGCATATCAGAAATATACCTGACGCAGATCGCACGATTTGAACAGCATGCATTCGGACAGAGAACTATAATCGTACAGGAAAGTATATAAAATATGCGAAAAATACCTACGCAAAGAGAGATAGACGGCCGCAGGAGACATTCCCGCGGCCGCCGTTCACGTCTGGCGGCGCAGAATGCCGCCATGGAAAAGCAGCGCAAACGTGGCAGCAGAATTCTCCTGTTGATTGCGCTTGGCGCACTGATTGCGGGTTCAGGCCCGTTTGTGAAAGCAGTGCGCAACTATCTGGGCAGCACGGGGTCTGCAGCTTCACAGACATCCCAGATTCCGACAGGCAGCACACACAGTACGCAGCCATCTCCAGACACGGGAGCCGCTGCGTTGTCATCCTCAAATGGAACTTCTGCGGACAGTATGTCAACAGAGGCAGTATCCGCCGTTTCCTCCTCCGGAAAGGAAAAGATGGAAGCGGTCGACTACCATGTCATGTTAGATACTGCAATGGGCCCTATGCTATATTACAATCAGACAGACCCGGACTGGGGCAATTACCTCTGGGGTGGAACCGACCCCTTAAGCACCTACGGCTGCGGTCCTACTGTAATCGCAATGATCGCCAATGCTTTCGGGGAAACCGGAGAGCAGATCACGCCAGTCAGTATGGCACAATGGGCATATGATCACAAGGAATTCAGCCCGGGAAACGGCTCCTATCACAGTCTGATCTACGATGCACTGACCAGTTATGGTTTTACGGTTACATCCATGCAGGACAATTGCACTGCTGACGCTATCTCCAATGTTCTTTCTTCCGGGAATCTCATTGTCGTATTAATGGGACCCGGAACCTTTACGGATGACGGTCATTTCATGATCCTCCGTTCCATCAATCCGGATGGAACCGTCAACATTGCCGACCCGAACAGCCTTGACAATACGATGAAGCCCTTTACTCCGGACCAGATCATCTCCGAGCTGCACTCAGCCCGGGATAACGGGGCACCGATCTGGAGTATCGCAAGATAATTTGATAAAAAAACTGCCGCTATCAGATGTCATATTAAGTAATTGACACCGGACAGCGGCAGCTTCTTTTTTATGCAATCTTATATTCGCTAGTCAACTATCGTTTTTCTGTACTTCTTTTACAAAAGTCTTACCGTTTCACAGCGCCTGCAGATACCCGGCTTACTCCTGGCCCTTCACACGGAACTTGGATACCAGACGGTCAAGAAGCGCAGCCTGTGAGGACAGCTCCTCGCTTGCAGCAGCGCTCTCCTCAGCCGTTGCGGAATTGGTCTGTACAACTGCAGAAATCTGATCAATACCCTCCGTAACCTGCTTCACACCCGTGCTCTGTTCCTCGGAAGCGCTGGAGATCTCAGCTACCAGTGCATCAATCTTTGTAAAGCTCTCAGATACCTTCTTCAGAGCCTTTGCCGTTTCATCGGTAATGCCCGCACCATTCTGCACAGCGTTTATCGTATCCTCAATCAGCTTGGCCGTATCTCTGGCCGCCTCCTGGGACTTCTTGGCAAGGTTGCCGACCTCATCTGCGACAACCGCAAATCCCTTGCCGGCAGCGCCTGCTCTGGCAGCCTCAATGGACGCATTGAGCGCAAGGATATTGGTCTGGAAAGCAATGTCATCGATGGTCTTAATGATCTTGCTGATCTCCCCGGCCTTTTCGGTAATTTCCGTCATGGAAGCAGACATCTCATCCATCTTGCGGTTGGACATGTCCACAGATGCGTAAGCGCTGTGGCTGATCTCTGCAGCCTCCTTCGTTTTCTCTGTTGTGGAAAGGATCTTGGTGGAAATTGTCCCCATCGTATCCGACAGCTCTTCTACAGAGGAAGCCTGCTCTGTGGAACCCTGTGCCAGCGCCTGTGCACCGGAAGCCACCTGCTCAGAGCCGCTGTCCACCTGTTCAGCTGCATTCTTGATATCCGTCATCGTTCTGGAAAGTTCATCCGTAATGGCCTGCATGGACTCCCTCAGAGACGCATAACCGCCAATATAATATTCCTTATGTCTGTCCATATCCGGATCCAGATTGCCGGAAGCCACTTCCTTCAGCTGCTCGGTAATGTCACTGATAATACCGACTACTCTGTCAATGAAATTATGAATGGATGTCGCCAGGCGTCCGATCTCGTCATCACTGTCATAAGTGATTTCTACATCAAAGTTGCCCTCTGCGACCTCCTCAGCAGCCGCACCGACAGACTTCAACGGCGCAAGTCCCTTTCCAATCATCTTCGAAGCCAGCAGAACCAGAATAATCAGAATAACGATTGCCGAAACATCCACAACTACTACCATGCGGACGATCTGCGCGATATACTCACGAACCGGTACAGCCGTCTGGATCCACCATGTCTCATCACCGACCGTCAGAGGCTCGTAGAAACGCATAACCTGTCCACTGCTGGAGGATGTCTGGATCATGAACTTCTTTCCGGTTTCCTGCTGTGCCGTAATTGCTGAGTAGGCATCTGCAGATACGGTATCCTTGAATGCCTTGCCAATGACATTGGTATGGGTACTGTACAGAATGTTCTTGTTTCCATTAATGACATTTACATACATGGACGGGAATGCAGAATCCTTGGAAGCAACGATCGAGAAGACGTCTGCATCGATGTCGATGATCACAACGCCCTTAAACTTCCCATCCGCAATGACCGGGAAGTACTCAGAAACCATTTTGACGTCATCCTCATCATAGGCATCTGTCACTCCGCTCTTCTGGCTCTCCTTTGCCGGCGCATAATACATAATAATCCTTATCGGAGTATGAGCTGTATTCCAGGTTTTCCACACTGTTATTCTGTACATCCTCCTTATTCATGTAAGGAGCATAAACCTCTGCACTCTGGGAAAAAGCACCAGGCTCCATCAGAACACCTGCCCCGACAATATGCTCATTATCCTTTACGGCCGAATAGATTGTGTTCACAATCACCGTCTCGGCATCAAACCGGCTGGCCGGGATCTTGTCACCTGTCACACGGCTCACATACTCAGCCTTGATATCCTGCGGTTTGTCGGATACGGCACCTTCTGTACTCCAGCTGGCAGTGAGCGCCTCACTCTCATCATCCGGGAGCGCATACATATTATCCAGCGCAAACTGTATGTTGGAATCGATACTAGCCGTAACATTCATGATTCCATTTACCTTTGCAACATTCTGGCTGCTCAGGGTATCCAGATGGTTCCTGGTAGACAGCTTGATCGAATGTCCGACCATGAATGTAATAATAAAACTCATTGCAGTAAAGGATAAAAACATGGCGATTGCCAATACAATCGCAAGACGCCGGGAGAGATCCATATGGCGGAATCCCTTTCGTCTCTGCTTTGCTGAAACACCCGTTACAGCCTGATTCTCATAAGTACTCACTTCAACACTCCTCACTTTAACAAAACTGACTTTGGGCTCGGCAGACTACAGATGCATCGGGCATCACACGGTCTGCTTACTATTACTATTATCGGCATCTCTGTGCTGATCTTAAGTGACATGCAGATGTAATTTTTAATAATGCACTCCCTGAAAATAGCTTTACAAAGTGTTTTTCTCTATTTTTCTCAAAAAAACAAAAGTCATCTCTGTTTCGTATTGCAGCAGTAAGAAAACATCAGCAATACAAAAACATAAGATGACTTTTGATTTCAAAAAACATGCGCAGACAGCTGATCACGCCAGCAGATGCATGCTATAAAATCAGCCCTTTTTATCCACAATCAATCCATCATATTTCAACATCTCTGCAAATGAATCCAACAGTTCTTCAGACGGAATCTCCCTGAGAACCTCCTCTGTATCAGGATCGACGACAGTGATCGCGTAACGCTTAACATCAGAGCGGTATTTCACACGGATGCTCCGTGCCTTGATCATGTCCTTGATCATCTGCACCTGCTCTTCCATTTCCTTCGAATCTTCCGTGCTGTCTTTAAGCTCAGCCTTTGAATCATCCTCCGGGTTATCTTTGCTTACCGTTCCCTGTACATTATTCCTGCGGTCTGTAATAATCTGTTCCAGCTTGTCTGCCGCTGCCTCCCAGACATCCCTTTCTGTTCGGACAGCACCTATGCCACGTACACCTTCGATTTCCATCGGCTGTACCTCCTTGTTTGTGTGGCCAGAAAATACCTGATCACAGTAATATATCGACAGAAATCAAAATAATAAAAGAGACAACAGCTATCTTTCAAAAAATTCAGCGAAATCACTATGGCAATTTCCTGTGCCGGGACCAGGTGCAGCTTTGGATCTTCCTGCAGATAAATACTAGCTAGGAATTGCGCTTCTGACTTCGCAGCTCCCGGAATACATAGCCACGGATAGCAGACTCCGACCCGGGTGGCAGATCAACGAAGCGGCAGCCGTACTGGGTGCCCTCATCCGATGATGCTCGTATGCCCAGCACCTGCAGGGTGTACGTGCGGCGCTGAAGCTGAAACGCATAGGTAAACGAAATCCGGTCATTCTTTGCCAGCGATGCTTTCGTGCATATACGTGCTCCACCGGCACTGAGATTTACGATGCTCCCGTCAAAAGGACCCAGCTGATCAGAAACAAACTGCACCGGCAGACTCGTTGCGACCCGCACATCCTGATGACGCTGTGTAATGCTGACGACCTCCCGGATCCGGCATTCTCCCAGCCACTTTTCCTTCAGATTCTCCTGCCCGGCCCGCGGCATTACCTTGACCTCGCAATCCGCCTGCACGACACCCAGAAAATCATCATAAAAGTCTACCCGCGTTCCAAATTCCGTTCCATATCCTTTATAGTTCTTCAGATAAAGCAGAATGCCCTTATCCATCAGCCGGACCCGGGCAGGCCATTTGTCCCCGGACGGAGTGTATAGAATTGCTTTCTTACAGTCTTTCAGGATACTTACCATATTCGTCCGTGAAGCCCTTTCTGTCACAGTTCCCCGATGGATGGTGTACTATCCGTCAGTGTCTTTATACGCATCAGCTGGACAAGATCGCTGAGTGTACTTTCCTGAAGTGCGGACGTATCGGAATTGTCCGACGTTGCAGTCGGCAAGGTACTGTCACCTGCCTGGCTGACAGATTGCTGTGTGGTGGAGCCTGCAGAATCCGACTGATTTAACACTGCCATAATATCCCTGACATAATTCTGCGTCTCGGCAAAGGGCGGTATGCCGCCATACTTCGCCACATTTCCCTCCCCCGCGCTATATGCAGCGAGAGCCAGTGAAATGTCCCCCTGGTATTCATTCAGCAGTCTGGACAGCAGCTTTGCACCGCCCATAATATTCTGCTCTGCATCAAACGGATTTTCCACGCCCATTGCCGCCGCAGTTCCCGGCATCAGCTGCATGATGCCCATAGCACCAGCCGAAGAGACTGCCGAGGCGTTAAATCCCGACTCATGCTGTGCCACAGCTTTCAGAAGCTGCGTTGACACGCCATACGCAGCGGAGGCGCGCTGAAAAATATCCTCCAGGGATGCATCCCCGCTATTGATCTCCGATGCAGCCGGCGCACCTGCTTCCGTTCCGGCAATTTCAGAAGACAAATCATCTGAAGCATTGATCCCCAAAAGGCCCGCCGAAAGTGCATCGACGCCTCCTGTCAGGCCAAGAACAGAATAAGCACTGCTGTCGGAAGCTGTCATATCTGCACTGGATTCTTGTACCTGTGTATCCGATATGGCTTCGCTGTTATCTGTGTTCTTTTCCCGCAGCTTCTCCAGCAAAATCTTCTGGAAATAATTGTCAAAAACCGCATTTCCGGTTGTTCCGCTGTTCTGCGATATGCCTGCCTGTGTGGCCATGCCGCTGATGTAGGCATCTGTCACCTGATTGATCCTGCTCATTTCCTATATTCCCTTCTGCTGTGATAGCCGGATGATGTCATCCTCTCCGGCGCCCTTCCGCCAGGTGCGGTACCTTGTGTCTGCGCGGATTGTTCCGGCGCTGTGCCGGATTTTCTGGAATTCTGCGTTCCCGCAGCCTTCCTGCTGCCCCTCGTTTTTGTCTTTGTCTCTTCCGGCTTTCTGCTCTGCGTCTGTTCCGGCCCTTTGCTCTTATCCCTTGATCCTTCTCTTCCATCACCGGTATAGCCCAGAAAATATACATAGATCTCTACAATGGCCTGATATAATTCTTCCGGTATCTCTGTCCCGAGCTTCAGCTGTGTCAGAAGAGAGGCAAGAGATTCATCCTCATAGACCGGTATGCCGGCCTCCAGAGCCGTTTCTGTAATTTTCTCTGCTACATATCCCATGCCGGAAGCCACCACAACCGGTGCCCCCTGATTCTGGGGATCATACTGGAGCGCAGCAGCCTTCCGCTTCAGAATATCATTAAACTGAGACATTGATGCTCCTTTCCTCCTCCCGGATTTCAGGAAAAACCTCCTGCACACTGATTTCCCGGACCTTCGGAGACATTGTCACATCAGCAGAAAGACCGTTCCGCTTCAGAATGGCAGCTACAGCATTTTCAACCGTGCGGGGGCTTTCCTTCACTGTATCAGGAACGAACAGCTGCATCTTCATCTTGTTGTTCTTCAGAATACCAATCATATCAAAACTGCCAAGCCGGTCAATCCGGAACTTCAGGAAGAGCTTGACGCTCTGCCCGGAAGCATCCCCCTTTGCATTGCTTTCCTTATCCGCGTCAGGGTTCACCCACATTTCGCTCATCACATTCCTGTTCTGATACCGGAACGGAAGCAGCATATGCAGCAGAGGCATATAAGCACTCTCGTGAAGCAGCAGACTGTTCAGCACCTGATAATACCGGGAAACGCTTTCACTTCCCGTGCGCCCCTGGGCCCCCTTCAGCAAAAGCTGGGAAAAGGCATCTGAAAACCCGTCTCCACTCTCCCGCTCCCTTAACTCTGCCAGCTTCTTTACCAGCGCTTTCTCCGGGTCTCCATCAAACAGTGCCCGGAAATCACTGTTCCGGCTCAGCCTTCGAAAGGCAGAAACCAGTTCCTTCTCGCTTCCCTCCTCATATTTGACACTGTACAGTGAGAAAAGAACCGCCGTTCTCCGGATTGCACCGTAGTCATGGGTCCTGGAGATATACTTCGACAAAAATGGAATGATTTCATTATTTAAAAGCCGTGTATTTGCTTCCCTGTCCCCATTCTCCGCCATCCAGTTCATGCGATCCAGCAGATTCTCAAAGTTTCCGCGATAAGCCTTCAGCATCTGACCGGAAGCCTGCTGCCCCAGCGTATGAAGCTGATTCAAAAGATGCGAGCCGGAGGTATAGCTGTTATAGCTGCGGATAAACCGCATTACCGCTTCCTGATACGGTCCTGAAATATCTTCCTTTAATATATTCCGGATGCCGTCAAAAAAAGTACCGGAGAACTTCATCTGCCCATCTGTCTGAGACTGCATGAACTGCAGCAGGTCCTCAGGGCTCTCCATTTCAATGCCCGCAAACAGTTCCTGCATGAGTCCGGCAATCTCAGAATTTTCTGACTGAAGCAGAACCTCTCCGTCATGAAAGAGCAACTCAGTCAGTTCTTCCGGCAGGCTGTCACTGGCCTGAAGTTTTGTCAGGAATGCTGCATAATTGCTCTCAAAATCTGCGGCTTCTGCAGATTCTCCCCTCGCGGCAGCTGCCGCATCCGCATTCTGCCCTTTGGGCTGTATCTGAACACGGCCGGCATTCCCTACCTGTCCGCCTCCGGTTTGTATACCGGTCCGTATGCCCTGATTGGATTCAATATTCGTCTCCGGGGATGTGACCTGCAAGATATTTGCCATAGCTGCTCCATAATTTTCCTGATAAGATAGATGTATTCAAAAATGCATCACACAAAAGAATACATTACATAATTAAAATAATACATTGCATAATAAACATATATGATATATATCACACAAAAGTGTACATCATATAATCATGTGTCAGTCTGCTACTATTATCGTCATTTTTGCAAAATGCCATAAGACACATTTACAGGACGTTAGCAGGACACCGGAGTCTGTTCTCCGGCGCACGACAATCCATCCAAACCATAACACATAATGCATCCGTTTTCGACATTTTTTATATGTTTTTCTTTATAAATCACATAATCACGACGATAAATAACCTAAGAAACATATTTCACTACTATTTAATACGAAATACAAAAACCGCTGGCTGACAGTTACTTTCTATGTTATGCTTTTCCTGTCAGCATGGCATGTGCGCATCGCTTTCGCCACGCAGAAAAGAGGTTTCTATGTCCATACATTTTAATACAAATAATGTCATCGACGCTACGCAGAGATATGTCCGCAGCAATGATGCACATCAGAGCATCAGGAATGAAACCACTGCAGACAGAACTTCTGCTGATTATGATAAGGTATCCATTCATGGAAGAGATTCAGGGCCGGATAACGCGGACTTTGCTGCAGTCCTGGCAAAAAAGACAGCTGCGTCCGTCCAGAAGGGCGTCAGTGAAAACAGGATCGCTGAGCTTCATGACCAGGTGCAAAGCGGCAATTACCACCCTGATCCGGAGCGGATCGCTGCACACCTGCTTGGATACAGATAAATGGATTATTTCTTGAAAAGAGGTGCGGCATTGCCGTTCCTCTTTCTTTTGGCATCAATTAGCAAAAGATTGTATCATTCATCATAATGAAGCAGGTGACACGATATGGCTTATCCTTCAGATAAATTCCGGACTTATATGACTGTTCTGGCAGGTCTTCTTGCCAGTGTATCTGCTCTGCGTGCCGCAGAGGACCAGCTGACAGAGGCAGCCGCATCAGATCAGACAGATGAGCTGACCCGTATTGTACAGGCAACGCAGCCTGAACTGCTGCATTTCCGCGGGCTGGACCGCCAGAGGAAATCGCTTGAAGAATCGCTCGGTTTTGCCGGACTGGATTTTCATGACATCCCGGAACACTGTAACGATCAGGATCGGGCACAGCTGGAACCGCTTCTTAACCGTCTGACCACAGAGCTGCGCCTGTTCGCAAAGTCCAGAGAAAACGCAGACCGTATCATGCGTGTACGCCTGATGGAGGTGCAGACACAGCTGCAGGATATTCCGCAGCCGGAGCAATTCCATTCCACACTGGCGTAAGGCAAAGCATAATCAGGCGATCAACCGCCGGATATCGGATATCTGCCCAGGACATCCTCTGTAATATATGAGAATAAATGCAGTGTGACAGATTGCACCGGAAAATAACCAGTTTTAAAAGAACCCAATAAATGCACATGATAAACAAGCACTAACAGGGAGAAGTATCATGATACGAGCTACCTTCGCAGGATTTAATACCGCACTTTCCGCTTTGCAGGCAAACCAGAAGAAGCTGGATGTGACCGGACAGAATCTGGCAAATATGACAACGGAAGGATACACCAGACAGGCCCTGAAAACCTCTGGCGTAAATTACGAAAATCCCACATCCTTCTATATGAACGAAAACGATGTGAATGTCGGCTTCGGCGTTGCAATGAACGGTATGACACAGATGCGGGACCAGTTTCTGGACATCCAGTATCGGGACAGCAATGCAAATACCAGCTATAACAAAACGCTGGCAGACTCCCTGGACTCTATGTCACAGTTTCTTGATGAAACCAAGCTGGATGGTCTGCGTGCCTCCTTTGACAATATTCAGACCGCACTGACCAATATGCAGGATCCCTCAAAGGTAAACGATCCTGTATATGAGGGCGAGCTTCGCTCCCGTATGGAAGCTACAGCCACACTTTTCAATAACACTGCCTCTTCTATCTCTCAGGCAATGGTCAATGAATATCAGAAAATCGATGGAGACGGAAGCTCAGAGAATGGATATGCCGACAAAATCAATCAGCTGCTGGCCGATATCGGTGATCTCAATGTGAAAATCAAGAAGAACCAGCTGCTGGGAAACTCTGCGCTGGAGCTTCAGGACACCAGAAATCAGAAGATCGATGAGCTTTCCTCCTACATTCCTATTGAGGTCTCCTACTTCACGGAAAAATATGATGTCAATGTCAACGGAAAGACCGTGCAGCGTGACCGGGGATTGAATTACGATTCCTTCGGAAACGCAACCGGAAAATCCGGCTTCCCGGAGGATCTGAAGATCAGTCTGGTATATACAAAAACCGATGCCAATGGAAAAAATCCGAAGGAATACTCTGTAACTCTGGTAAACGGCTCTGATGTTCGGGACAACAAAAAGAATTACGGATCCGTCAGTGTTACGGTAGACGGAAAGACAAAGTACAACACAGACGGGAGCCTGAACAAGGATTTTCGTGCTTATGACGGCAAGGTCAATTCTGCAACGGGTCAGGTACAGCAGGTTCAGCTGGCATTTTCTCAGGCGGAGAGTTACTCAATCAGTAAGGACGCTAACGGCCATAATATAGTAGATTCCAATGGCAATGCCGTATCTGATTATCAGGAAGAAAGCATGACCACTGACAACCACATTGATAAGGACGAGGGAGACTACGCTACCGTCCGCTTCAAGTCCGGATCGGCCCAGGCAAGTCTGGATATGCTTGCCGACAATACCAGCAGTCTCAATAACGGAAGCATTTACCGCAGCTATGATTACTACATGCAGCGTCTGGATACCCTGGCCAATACCTTTGCGATGGACATGAACCGTTATAACTACATGGGCGTACGCAATACGTATCCGACTGACGCAAAGAACATGGAATCCTTTCTGAATGGTTTAACCGCTACGGAGCTTTCGAATCGCAACCAGGACGCCGACAAGTCGACATTTCTTCTTCTGGTTAATTCCGGATCTAGTAATGCAGCTGATTCACAGACAGCCAATAATATCACCGCAGCCACAATAAGCATCTCCAAGGACTGGGTAAATGGCAACACGCATATCGGAACCTATGGGGATCCTTTGCAGGGAAACAGTGGCACAGATACAACGCTGCACATGCTGCAGGCGGTGTCCACGACACACAGTGCAATCGGAAACCGCTCCTACGCAGATGAAATGAACAGCATCTCCACGTATCTTGCAAATGACGCATACAACAACTCGAACGCGCAGAAGACCAACCAGGCCGTTCTGGACAGCATCTCCAGCTCCAAGGACCAGATATCAGGCGTCAGTCTGGATGAGGAAGCCGCAAATATGATGACCTATGTGTCCTCCTACAATGCTGCCGCAAAGCTGATGTCCTCATTGGACCAGACGCTGCAGACTTTGATTTCTATGGCAGGCTGAATTTAATCGTCTGCAGAAACGGAGAGAGTAATGAGAGTTACAAGCTCAACCTACTATAAAGATTATGCCAAAACTGTCCAGGACCTGCATAGCGAGCTGAACAAGTCTATGCAGCAGGTTTCTTCCGGTGAAAAATATGATTCTGCCAAGGAAGATCCCCTGGCTTACTACAGCGGAAAAAAAATCGATAATCAGTACAACGATACCAATGCCAAGAATACAGTCATTTCTGATGTGAACAACCGTCTGTATCAGCAGGAGCAGGGAGCGCTTTCCATTCAGACCGAAATGCGCACGATCAACAAGAACATTCTTGCACTGCGCAATGACAGTGGAAACGGTGAAGTCACTACGATTGAAACCTACAACACGGATCTGGAACAGCGTCTTCAGACGATGGCAAATCTTCTCAATACATCCTATGAGAATTTCTATGTCTATGGCGGGAACGATATGACAACGGTTCCTTTCACACTGACACAGGATACAGATGCAAATTCCGGTGAAAAATCTTTTACCCTGAACTTTTCTCATAAGTTCCCCGGAGAATCTGATACAACGACAACTCTATCCATGAAGTACACACTGGGGAAAGACGGGACCTTGAATCTTTCGTACTCCGGCGTACGAAAAAAGGTAGAAACAAAGGTTAATGCGGATGGAACGACTACAGAAACCACCAAGGAAGAGAATTTAGACCCGGACAAAACCAAAAACTATATTTTAAAAGCTATGGAAGAAGAAGGCCGGATGAGTCTGGGATACGGAAGCCTGGAGAATCGATCCACACTCCCAGATACCTTTACAGGCGGTCTGAATCTGCTGACCGGTCTTTCGGCAGATGGCTTGAAGGCGATGGAGAAATCAACAGATGGAAAGGCAAAAGCGCTGGCGGAAATCGATACACAATTGAAGCAGACACCGATTGCACTCTCTGCCAAGGCATATCTGACGATTTCATCCTACGTGGACGCCAAAAAGGGAACAGATGCAGACAAAATATCAGAAGCCCACAGCAATTTTAGCAGAGACCTCGGGGATGTCCTTAACAAATGGGACGACAGTGAGCAGCGAATCAGCAATACTTATCGTGAGCTGGGTCTGAAGCAGTCTATTCTCACGGATACGCAGACACGGTTGAACTCAACGAAGGACACCCTGGAAAAGCAGTACAAGGACAAGCTGGGGATTGATCCCTACGACGCAATTGTAAAGATGTATTCTCAGCAGTACGCCTACCAGGCAGCAATGAAGGTTGGATCCAACATCATGCAGTCATCACTTTTTGATTTTGTTCATTAATGCAGAAGCAACTCTGAGATACAGCTATTCAATCATAAAATCATTCTAGAGCCTTAAAGGCTGAGGTTTACATTTACATGCTTACTTTAGAAACAAAAGAATATGGTACACTGGAATATGAAAAAGACTACTGCATTACCTTCCCGGATGGTCTGTTTGGTTTCCCAAACCTTCACGAATATCTGCCCTTATGCCTGAATGAGGAAGAGGACAGCACCCTTTTGGTATTCCAATCCACAGAGAGTCCCCGTGTGGGGTTTGTAGTGATCAATCCCTTCTCTCTGGATCCGGATTACCATCCTGTCCTGACCGCAGAAGAATTGAGTTATCTGGAAGCAGCATCAATAGAAGAGCTTTCCTTCTATGTCATCTGTGTCCTGAAACCAAGCTATCTGGACAACACAGTGAATATGAAGTGCCCGCTCGTTGTGAATCCGGAAAACAGAAAAGGTATTCAGGTGATTCTGAATGACTCTGCTTATGATTTCCGCCACAAGCTAAGTGAATTTATCAATACAGATGGGGAGAACAACGATGCTGATCTTAAGAAGAAAGAAAAATGAAAGTATCCTCATCGGAGAGGATATCCGCATCACCGTTATGGAATGTGCAGCTGATGGGGTACGCCTTGCCATAGATGCCCCGAAACAGGTATCCATTCTGCGGGAGGAATTGTCAAAGGCGGAAGAGGAAAATAAAAATTCCCTGGCGCCCAGTTATAACGCTGTGCTGAACCTGCAGGATATCCTGCTTGGAAAGCTGTCACAGGAGCAAACCTCCCCTTCCTCTCATACCGATAAAGATGACTGAAGGATTACAGACACAGAACTTTAGCAGAAAAAAGCAGACTCTGGGCTTAAGCGGCCGCAGAACTTCAGAGACTTTAAGTAGAAAAATACTGGCAAATAATTATGGCGCACCATAGGGTGCGCCATAATTATTTGGCATCTTTACTTTGGCATCTTTAACGAAATGAGAAAGGCATTTCTTCTGTCTCCCAGTTTTCAAAACGTTCCAACAGATTCACGTTTTGTTCTTCCGGATCATTTACAGGCGCTATAGATGTAATGATTTTCTTCCGGCTCTGCAAAAGCTCCTCATAGATGTCCAGATCCTCATCCTCCGGTACAGCATGATCAAATGTCACTGTCAGGTGACAATCATATTCATTTTCAGCATCCATATGAAAAAGCTTTCCAATATAGTATCCGTTCTCTTCTCTGGAGACCATTGCTGCATTAAGACCTTCATCAAAGATCTTAAAGGTCAGAAAAGGAATGGGCATGCCGGATAACGCACGCACAAGGAGCCGCACCTGATAGGTATAGGGATTTCTCTCCTCAACCTTCAGATCAGAATTGCTGAAATCCTCCGTTATCTGCTCTTCCCATACAAAATAACGGTCTCTCCAGCTAAAGGGAAGTGTAAATTCAAAGAATCTGGATACAGCGAGGATGCCAAATCCCATTTCCGTCACACTTACTTCCCCGCGAACCGCTGCATTCTCCATATCTTCTGCATGATTCTGCTCTTCCCGGCTTCGCAGAATCAATCTGCGCCAGAATCCTGCTCCCTTTCTTTCGGCAACAGAAGCTTTTCTTTCCTCTTTTCTCTTTCTCTTCTCCTCTGCCTTCGCTTTCTTTTCCCTATATTTGTGAATCTGATCGCGAACCTGCAGTACCTGCACTATTTCATGCTCTGACGTGCTCAGACCATTGGAGAGAATCCTTGCCTCAATCTCATCATACGTCTGAAAACTGTCCTTGGGCGCATTGATCAGATCATCATCCCGACTGCCAAACCACATCGCAGCGATATGGAGAAGCGCCACTGTGATCTGGTCAATCTCCATTCTCCGAAACCAGTCCTGCACAAGGGCATTGTCCATCTCATCCCGATAGCCGCAGTACATCAGATAAGTATCCAGCAGGCGGCGGATCGTGAGCCTGTCTCTGCAATATTGATATACGGTTACTGCCATGCAGTAAATAAAACCATATTCCATGGAAAGTCCGTTAATGCCATGAAAATGCGGATCCGGATAAGAGCCCTCCAGCAGCTTTTTCATCGTGCTCTGGAATGTATCGGTCTCAAACGGGAGCTGACGGAACAGATCCACACAAAACCCAGCGGCATTTTCCATGTGCTCACCATAATCCCCATAAAATTCTGTACTCTCATAGCCATGGTCTATGAGAAAATTTCTGGCAGGAATATAGCCCTCCCCTTCTATCAGAAGCTGCAGAGCTGCATTCCCGGCAGTTTCCGGGATTGCATAAAATTCCCGGACAGATGAACTGGCCAATACCGTGCAGGGAATCCTGTTCACATCCAGTATGCCCAATACATCAGCCTCTGCCGACTCATAAATGCCATTGTAAAATAATGCCTGCTGATATCTGCGGAAAAAGCACTCCTTCCAGTCCTGATCCATCTCCTCGGATGCACCCAGCAGTCCAAGATAGGCGATATTTGCGACCTTATGGTAATCTGCCAGACGGTAAACCCGCTCCCAGTTCACCTTGTGGGAATGTGTCGGATAAATATTATTCTGCCTGATAATTCCCCCAATCAGATTAATCAGATAATGCCCCTCAAATAAGCTATGACTCACCTGGTTACCTCTCCTGCCTCTTCCGGATGTTCTGCCTTATACCAGGCAGATGCTTCATGTGCATTTCTAAGACTGATCATCCGGTCTTTTTCCTGAATCTGATGAATCAGCAGGCGAATACGCCTTCGCAGATTCAGAATCTTCTCCTCCGTGGAATCCTCTGCCTGAACCGTTTCCGGGTCTGACCGGACCAGACGATTCACCAGCATAGCGCTCTCCCGGTCCTCCTCACCGAGCATCAGAATCTGCTCCCAGTTCTGTTCGCAAAGGCTGAACTGGTCTGAGCGCATCCTGAGCACGAGATTTGCCGAAACCTCATCATCTCTGGAAAACGCCTCGCCGAGGTCATCTGTCTGTCGCTTTAATTCCTGCAGAATATTATACCGCCTCTGAAGCAGAATTGCTAATTTTTCTTTCCTGTCTTCCTCCATATGAGCGTCTCCTGTCTCTCATTCGGTTCTTAAACCAACAAGAAGGGCAGAAAAATCTGCCCTTTTCTTTAACCAATTATTACTTGAAGTTTTTTTATAAAATCAGTTCCGTCAATCCTGCAGATTCACAGTGCCATTCATGTAAACCATCCACGCAGCTTTATACGACTACCCTTTTTTCCTCTACAATATGGGAGGTGGTTGTCTGCTTGCTCGCACCGGCAAATCCATCCCGCAGATCTGTCATAATCGTAATCATCTCCGGAATCTCCGATGCCTTCCGCTCTCTTCCCGCAAGTACACGGCCTGTATTAAACAACAGATATCCATAGAGTCTCTGAAGGTCATGACTGACAGGCTGTTCCATATCCAGCGTTTGATTCAGATATCGTATAATCTTCTGGAAATAATCTATATTTGTATTGAACTTTTCATACTGTTTGTCCTGCAGCGACAGTTCAGCACGTTTCAGGTCCTTAATTGATTCATTCAGCAGCAATACGAGAAGTTCTCCCTGGCTCATTGATTCCACACTTTGATTTTTGTATTTCTGATAAGGATTCATGCCCTTTCTCCTATTCTTCATGCAATCAGCCGGTAATGCCTGACAAATAAGCATACTGATTATTCATCTCGTTGATGGATGTCTCCATTGATGTAAACTGTTTAATATAGCGATCCTGTTCTGTCTTCAGCAGTGATTTCAAAGATGTAACTTTTTCATTCATCTCTTCAATATTGCGATAAATAGTATTGTTTTCCTTCGTCAGAACCAATTTATCTGAACCGGCTTCCTCAATCAGCTTGCCATACGAATTTCCATTTCTGGTGGCAAATCGTGTTGCATATGGTGTCAGAAGATTTTCTACTGTCTTAGCCAGACCCACGCTGGAACCGCTGCCTGCCATGACCTTCTGTACGGTCTCGTTATCATTCTGCAGTGCATCCTTGAACTTTGTTTCATCAAATGTTATTTTTCCGCCATCTGTGTAATCATCTGACATGGAAATACCAATCTTCTTCATGTCATTGTAACTAATACCGCTCTCGATCATTTTGTTGAATACAGATTGAAGCGAATCGCTGAAGTCACGGATGACATCGGAGCTGTATAAGATTCCCGCCTTTGCTTTCTCATTCCACTTGGTAATCTCACTCTCTGACATCTCCTTCTCCTGTGCCTCTGTCAGCGGATCATATCCACTGGTCGGCCTGGTCCGGACCTGTGCGTTTACGTCTGTGACGATTTTATTGAAGGAATCAATAAATTTCTTCACACTCTCTGTCACCTTATCCACGTCAGCAGATGCGGTGAAACGAACCGCCTTACTACTGTCAATGCTGACCGTTCCATCGGACCCGGTAACCGTCCCGAAGGTTCCGCTTGCTGTTATGGATAATCCGTCGATCTGAAACGTATTTGTGCTGCTGTGTACGGTCTGATTGATTCCGTTTCCGTAATTGTATACCAGTTCTGCATCTTGGCCGTCCTGGCTCACCCCTGAGGCACCGCCTGTCTCAGTTGCAGTTGTGCCGAAGATTGTACTCTCTGCACCGTCCCCCAGCTTGATCTGCCTTCCTGATCCGGTCCTGGTCGCAATTAATGCAAACTGGTTGCTTCCGCTCATATAGGTGGCCTTCACGCCGGCATCACTCTGATTGATTTTATACAGCATACTGCTTACAGTCGTGGAGGCCGTGATCCCGGAAATCTGCTTTCCGTTAATCGTAAAGTCACTCAGCTGCTTGTTCAGTTCCTCCTCGGTAATATCCGAACTGAAGCCAAGCTTTTCACGATTTTCCCAGATGCTGCTGCTCTGGTTCACTCTGGTGGAAGCCTGGTTTGTAATTCCCATATTCTTCAGAAACTCGCTGTCAGAGCTGCTGATGCTGAGTGTTTCCGTATTGCTGACCGTGGAGAAGGAAATTGCGCCGGTGGAACTGTCATAGGATGCCGTTACCTTGCCGGACCCAAATGCATCGTCCAGCTTTGACTGGTAGAGCCCGGCGATCTTCTGCAGTGTTTCATCCGTGGACGCACTGGCATCAATAGTACCCAGCTCAGTACCACTGAGGGAAATTGATTTAGAGGAACCACTATACGTAAAGGTCAGATTCTTTCCGGCAATATAATCAGCGAATTTCTGCTCCTTCTGGATCGTGTTGCTGAACTTTGCCGTGTTTGTACTGTCGGCAATATTACTGTTATAAGCTGAAAAGGAGAATCCCTCCGTACTGTAGTTCTTTGTAGCATCCGCTTTCTTTAAGACATCTGTATCAATACCCATGGCAGTCAGTACACTGTCAGAGGCCTTGATCTGATATGTTGCGGATGCAGTTACGTCCTTCGTCTCACTTCCGGTCTTCTCCAGCACCTGCATGGACACCTTGTCGTTTGTGCTGTCATACTGGAATTTCAGTGTAAGATTACTTCCAAGACTGACCGGGTTCTGGTCGAGCGCCTTATTAATCTCGCTGACCAGTTCTCCCTTGTCCTTGATCGTATAATCTATGGATTTTGTCGTTTCCTTTCCGTCCACCGTTTCCTTGTAGCTGGTCGGAAATGTGAACGTCGCCTTTGTATTAAACTTGCTGTTCGTAGAATCATAGATACCGAAGGAAATGCTCGACGATCCCGGTGTAATCGTGGCTGTCGTAACATTACCCCTTAAATCTCCTGATGTTATAGACGCCGTAGAACCCTTGGCACCGGAAACCAGTGTTGCCGATGTCGCCAGCTTCGTGACAGCGCTTATAGAAATATTATCCGTAAGATCTGAGATGCCACTCGCTTTGATCAGCTTTGCACTGTCCTCATTACCAGTAGCCGTCAGTGTGCTTTTTGCATAGAGTGATTTGTCCTTTAAGGCTGTCCCGGACGAAAATGTAAGATATTCATCTTCCAGATTCAGGACCTGATCGGAAATGTTGCGATAGGCCTCCTGCTTCCACTCTGCCTTTGTAATCTCCTGCTTTTGCTTCGTGATTTTCGTACTGGTTTCACTCGTCATCTGCTCAATCAGACTGTCTCTGTCAATTCCTGAGACCAGACCGCCAAATCCCTGTAAATCCGTATTGCCCAGACTGGACGTTGAAGATGTGGAGCTGCTTGATGATACTTTCATAATATCTCCTGACCACCGTACAAATTACAAACGGCTAAATGCTGCTTAATGACTTTACTTTATTTCAATATCGTCAGAAAGCCCCCTTTTCATAAGAGCAGGACACGTATAAGGTCCACACAAAAAAATCAAGCCCCCGGCACAGTATGACATACTGTATCAGGGGCTTTTTCGGCCTGTAACTCAATTATAATAATTGCTTATGATGAATTTGCTTATACATAATTGCTCATGATGAAATTGCTTATACTTGCGCACGTTCCTTTCCCGGATGATGGGGATGATCTCGGACGGTGGTGCATGCCTTCATTATCGCATTGTCGATCTCATTTCTGTGTCTGACTTCATATCTGCTCACTGTGGGAGACGCGTTCCTGTCGTACATGACACAGTATTTAGAGGGCAGCAGAGACAGCGTAAGCGCCAGCACATCCGCCTGACAGCGCTCACAGGTACACATACCCATCCGGCGCATCATATCAAGTACATGCTTATGCTTCATGATTTCTGTATTCACATTGACTACGTGGAATCCTTCAGAGCGCGAACCGTCGCTGCCTTCCTCACCAAATATGCTTGCATCGAGATTTTTCTCCAGATTGCCCCGGATTACCTCTGAGATCTGATCCGAAACGGAAGTCTCATCCACGACGGTAACCTTTGCACCGGAGGTATGGCTTACCCGGATCATATGTGCCCTTGGCTTAGGCGTTGCCGGCGTCCTGGCAGAGGACTGTGGTGCCGCCTGCTGTTCTGATGATGGTAACGGAACGGAATCAGTTGCCATATTGCCCCGGTTTTCTTCCGTAATCGCAATCTCATCATCCAGATATTCGCTCCAGGAGTGTGTCCCCGCACCCTTCAGGTTTCTTTGCTTTTCTGCCATAGCAATGCTCTCTCTTCTTCGGGTCAGTCAACTGTTCTGAAATCCTTTTGCCCTCTGCTCACGGAAACGTCGGATCAGTTCATCCAGAACCTGAACCAGGTGCCCGATCTCCGGCTTGGAAAGCTGCTCATCGGCTCCCACCTCCTTGCCCTTCAGGAACATCTGCTCATTAATCAGGGACGAAAAGATCACAACCGGAATATTCTTCAGCTTCTCATCCGTTTTCACCAGCTTCGTCAGGCGGTGTCCGTCCATCATAGGCATCTCCAGGTCCGTAATGATGACATTCACCTTGTCATACAGATCTGCGTCATTCCGAATCCCTGTCAGATAATCCCAGCATTCCTTTCCATTGTTGAATATCGTAATTTCCTTGTATCCGGCCTTCTCCAGAGAAGCGCGTACCATCTGCTGCAGAAGTACCGAATCCTCTGCAATGACAATCGGAGATGTGCTGTCCTCACGCGGTCCCATCTCTTCAACCTCGGAAATCTTGATGGATGTCTCCGGTGCAATCTCCGCGACAATTTTCTCAAAGTCAAGGATCGTCACCAGCTCATCATCACACTGTGCAATTCCGGTTGCCACACTGTCCTCGCCATTTTCCAGGGTCTTATCCGGTTTGCTGATATTCTTCCAGGATATTCTGCTGATGCCCTCGATACTGTCCACATGAAAGGCAACCATCATCTTGTTGAAGTTTGTGATGATAAACAGGTCCCTGGCATTTTCCTCTTTCGGGGAAGCGGTTCCATTCAGGTAGATCGCCAGATTAATCACGGTAATCAGTGATTCCCTCGGCTTGAAAAAGCCCTCTACCGCGGGATGAGCATGCGGCATCGGCTTCACATGCTCACTCATCATGATTTCCTTTACCTTTGCGACATTAATACCGTAAAGCTCTCCGTCTACACGGAATTTCATGATTTCGATCTCATTGGTTCCTGTCTCCAGAAGGATTCCTTCCTTTTCATTTTTCTTTGTCATATTTTCCCCCTATAGATATATCTGCTGTTTTCCTGCCGACCTGACCTTGACGTCGCCGTTTCTGAGATCCAGGGTCATTGTTCTGGCATAAATACCGCCCACATCCTCTGCTGCTATCTGCAGGCCCTCCCTGGCCAGAGCCAGCTTTGTGCTCTCAACATTCCTCTCCCCGATCAGTCCAAGGGCTGTGTCTCCGTTTCCAAACATCCTGGCACCTCCGGCAATCTTTACAACCGCCCTGTAACGGCAAAAACCCTGCCGTGTCAATGCTGCCATGGTTTCACGCACGCCCGTATCCGCGTATTTCATCGGGTTCGGATCATTATAAAGTTTACTTGAGGGCAGCTGGATATGCAGCAATGCTCCAAGTTTCAGCTGCGGATCGTAAAATGTGATTCCGACACAGGAACCGAGGGCATAGGTGATCAATTGCTGATCTCCCTGTCCCCATTTCATATCCGCAATACGAACTATCAATGTTTCTGCCATTTTACCTTTTATACATCCTTAATTGTGCAGTGAATTAATTGTAGACATAACTTCATCTGAAGTAGTGATCATCCGGATGTTATAGGAGAACGCACGCTGTGCTTCAATGACATTGGTCATTTCCTTTGCCACATCTGTACCGGAGCTCTCCAGTGCTCCCTGCTGCATGCCAGCGTTCTGAGCAATGGTAATCGGATTGTTTGTATCACCAGCCCTGACCATGTATGCGTCATCGCCGACATTCTGCAGACGTGTCGGAAATGGTACCGTGCAGATGCCAATCCTCTGTCCGGCATCCAGTGTGCCTTCCTCCGCTCCGGCTGCACGGCTCAGATAAACCGGCTGTCCCTGCGTATTCAGTACAACCTGATTTGAATCTGTCATCAGCGCAAAACGTCCGTTCGCCATCTCTCCGGCATGAAAATGACCGTCTCTGGTCAGCAGTACCTCTCCGGTGGACTGGTTCCGTACCCGAAAGAAGGTATTTGCATCCGTCAGGGCATAATCCATGCTTCTGCCCGTGGATTGCAACGCTGCGCCGGAAAAATCCGTCTGGGCGGAGCCCAGCGCGGCACCATTTGCTGTAGAGAGTGTGGTGTTTTCCTGCTCCGGAGCATTGAGATTATAACGGACAAGCTCTGAAAATGATGCATTTTTAGCCTTATAGCCATTATTATTGACGTTTGCCAGATTATTGGAAACGATATCCAGCTTCTGCTGCGCCGCTCTTGCGCCTGTTACACCTGTCCAGAATGACATATCCATTTATTTATCCTCCAGTCTTCTCCTGGGACGATCATCGTACATTTCCAACATCCGTCACTGCCTTTTCAATAACGGAATCATACATCTTCAGCATCTGTGCAGCGCTCTGAAGCGCCCGCTGAGAGGACATCATTTCTGTCATCTGGCTGATCATGTCCGCATTGGATTGTTCCAGATAACCGTGAAGCACCTTCGTACCTCCGGATATATCCTGGCCGCCCTGCCCGCTGTACATTCCGTTGTCCTGTTTTGTCAGAGAATCCGCATCCTGAAAGCCGACGATACGAATCTGACCCAGAAGCCTGCCGGTGGATGAACGGATTCTGCCATAATCATCCACTGTAAAGTTTTCATTGTCGATCTTAATCGGGTTCCCATCGGTGCCGAGAACATCGCCAATGTTTTCCAGTCGAAGTGTCCCGTTCTCAGAGACGGAGAAAGACCCGTTTCTGGTGTATTGCACGCCTGCACTGGTTCTTACCGCGAAGAAGCCCTTTCCCGATATGGCGAAATCATATTTTGCATCCGTCTCCTTTAAGGAGCCCTGCGTAAAATCCGTATAGGTCCGGTCCGCCTTGACGATGGGCGTTGCGCTGCCCAGCTGTGCTGTCGTATTCCGGTCGGTTCTGCCGGTGCGGATTACCATCTCTTCCTGAAAGGTGCTTGCGGTCATCGTCTCCTTCTTGAAACCGGCAGTTTCTACGTTGGCCATGTTGTTGCTGATGGTATTCAGATTTCTCTGCTGCGTCAGCATACCTGAAGTCAGCTCATAAAGTCCCTGATACATGACGGATACCTCCCTTGCGATTTGAATCCGCTTCCAGCATGGTCTTGCGCAGCTTCCGGATCGCCTGCGAATGCAGCTGCGAAACTCTTGGCTGACTGATTTCCATTACCTGCGCAATCTGGCTCATATTCAGATTATCGACATAATACAGTGAAATTATCATCTTCTCTTTTTCCTGCAGAGAGCTGACAGCATCGGCGAGCATCCTGACGGTCTCACCCTTCATGAAGTACTTTTCCGGCTGCGCGGAAATATCCTCCGTCGGGACCTGCAGAACAGCGTTGTCCTGGTCCTCATAGGTCATATCCAGTGAGAGCACATTGACCATCGTCTGCATACTCCGGATTTTCTGAATCCTGCGTGGGTCCGTTCCGATCTGCGCTGCGATTTCTTCATCCGTGGGGGCCTTTCCATTTTTCTCGGCCAATGCCCTCTCGGTATCCTCAATGATCTTCTGATCTCTGTAGAAGCTGCGTGGCATCCAGTCATTCTTGCGCATGAGGTCGATCACCATTCCGCGGATACGTCTGGAAATAAATGTATCGAATTTATTATCCCGTTCCGGATCATAACGGTCAATACCCTTCATGATTTCCAGAACACCCTCCTGGATGATATCTTCAGATTGTGCAAAACTCTGATACATGTCCCGCATCTGGAATGCAATAGCCTTGACAATATAAAGATACCGCAGCGTAAGTTCCTGCTTCAGACCACGTTTTGTCTGCTCATCGTCTGCCGACCGATAGAGCGCAAACAGTTCTTCATTTGTCCTTTCCTTCCAATCTGACTGACTGCTCATCTTTTTCAAAGAATCCTTCCCTCATTTTCATATCCGGCTCTATGACACCTGCGCCTCATTTTTCTCAAGCTTCAGGCTCCCAATGGCCTGAATCTGTACATTGTCGGCCACCTCATTAAAGGACAGCACGCGGACCTTCGGATAAAACTGACTGATCATGCGATGAAAATGCACCCGCATAACCTGCGATGTCAGAATAACCGGGGCCTGATCAAAGCCCTTGAACTTTTCTATTCCGTCTTTGACCTGGCGGATGACACTCTGCAGAATATCCGGAGACAGAGCGAGATAATACCCGTTTTCCCCTTTGGCCAGGGAATCTACCATGGTTCTCTCAAGATCCGCATCCAGTGTAATCACCTTCATATTGCCATCCTCGCAATACATGCGTGTGATGGTACGCTTCAGGGCGATACGGACCTGTTCGGTAATGCTGTCGATATCCTTTGCCTGCATATTGTTGTCGGTGATAACCCCCGCCATCGTCTCGACAATGGTTTCAAGATCCTTGATTGCAACGCCCTCGCTGAGCAGCTGGACCAGTACCCGCTGCAGAAGATTGTAGGAGACCACACTGCCGATTACCTCTTCTACAAGCTCCGGTGCCGTCTTCTTCAGATGATCCACCAGCCTCACAACCTCCTGCCGGGTGATCAGCTCATATGCATGGAAACGGATGACCTCTGAGAGGTGGTTGACCATGACCGACATCGGATCAATCACGGTATATCCATACAGCTCCGCCCGCTCTCTGTTTTCCGGGCGGATCCATTTGCTCGGAATGCCATAGGCCGGCTCGATGGTTTCAATACCGTCTATTTCCTGATCTACGCTGTCAGACTCCAGAGCCAGAAAATAATCGACCAGAATTTCACCTCTGGCAACTTCTTCCCCCTTGATCTTGATGACATATTCATTGGTGCCGAGAGTTGATGAATCGCGAAGGCGGATCGAAGGAATGACAAAACCCATATCCTGTGCATACTGGCGCCGGAAAATAACAATCCGGCTGATCAGGCGGCCCCCGATCGATTCATCCGCCATCGGAATCAGACTGTATCCGAAATCCAGCTCAATGGGTTCCACTGTCAGCAGCTTATAAATGTTGTTGACATCCTTGTAGTAGTCCTCCTCGGACACGATTTTTTCCGCAGGCGGCTCCTTACCTGCCGCTCCGGAAGCTGAAGTATCCGACGCTTTTGCTTTTTGCACTCCTGCAGCGCCTGCAGATGTCTGTACAGTACCTGACCCTGCCATCGCACGGCCGATCTGCGGCTGTTCCTGCATACGTTTCTGCAGGCGGTATCCGAAAAACACCAGCGCGCCGCCAACCAGCAGCAGATAGGGGATCGGCATTCCGGGTATAACGACAAGTGCACACAGAACCAGACCGGAGATGATGAAGGCCCGGGGCTGCATCATGAATTCCTTCGAGATGTCCTCGTTTAAGGATCCCTCGGCAACAGCCCTCGTCACGATCATGCCCGTAGCAGTTGAAATCAGCAGTGATGGAATCTGACCGACCAGACCGTCTCCTACCGTTGCGATAGAATAGGTAGATGCAACGGTCGCAAGATCTCCGCCGCCATTCACCATGCCGATGATAATGCCGCCTACAAGGTTTATGGCAGTCGTAATCAGAGACATTACCGCATCCCCTTTTACGATTTTCGTGGCACCATCCATAGAGCCATAGAAATCAGCCTCTCTCTGGACCTTTCTCCTGCGGCGGGCAGCCTCCTGCTCGTCAATCAGGCCGGTGCCCATATCCGAGTCAATGGCCATCTGCTTGCCAGGCATGGCATCCAGGTTAAATCTGGCAGCAACCTCAGCCACCCGCTCCGCGCCCTTATTGATAACCAGGAAATTCATCAGGACGATGATCAGGTAGATGATCAGTCCGACGACGACGTTCCCCCGCAGCACGAAGTCACCAAATGCCTTGATTACCTTACCGGATGATCCGCCGTTAGTCAGGATATTCCGCGTGGTTGATACATTGATTCCCAGCCGGAAAAGCGTTGTGATCAGCAGCAGTGTGGGAAAGATAGAAAACTCCAGGGGCTCATGAATGGACATGGTTATGATGATGATCATCATGGAAATAGCCATATTCAGCAAAATGAAGACATCAATCAGCCCCGGCGGAATCGGAATGATCATCATAAGTACAATGACCAGAACCATCAGGATGACTGAATTGGACAATATTTTTTTGATGATATTCTTCATATTTCCGTCTTCCCGCCTTCATCAATGCTTCAATCAATGAACTGATACACCTGATGCCTGCCGCATCAGATAACAAATAAATTAAGCACCTGATACTGCCTCTTTTACAGCCTCGTCAGGTTACTTATCAAAAATGTCAGCCCGATTCTCCTGCTTGTAAATATAAACCAGAAGCTCGGCTACGGCACTGTAATACTCTGCCGGAATTTCCATATTCAGCTCACAGGAGGCATACAATCCTCTTGCAAGCTCCTTATTCTCCACCCACGGAATGTGGTTCTGCTCTGCGACACGAATAATCCGCAGCGCAACCGCGTCCAGTCCTTTTGCCAGGACAATCGGTGCGGCAGAACGCTCGGGATCATATTTCAGTGCAACGGCTACATGTGTCGGGTTTCGTACGACAACGTCCGCCTGCGGCACCTGCTGCATCATGCGGCGCTGTGCGATCTCTCTCTGCTTCTTTTTGATTCTTCCCTTGATTTCAGGGTTGCCCTCCTCCTGCTTGAATTCATCCTTTACCTCCTGCTTGGTCATCATCAGATCACGGCTGTGCTGCCATTTCTGAAACGCCCAGTCTACCGCTGCAATCGCGGCAAAGGCAAGAATAATACGGAACAGAAGTCCGAAAAGCATGCGAAACATGAGTATCTCGGATCCCGGAACAGATACGTCAATCATCTGGGCTATTGTGTAGACGTCGCTCTTTAGCGTGACAAATACAAACAGCACCAGGATGACAACCTTCGCCAGGTTTTTCAGCAGCTCCATCACGCCGCGAAGTGAAAAAAGCCGCTTGAAGCCGTTCAGAGGGTTCATTCTGCTGAATTTAGGCTGCAATGCCTTCTTTGAGAAATTGAACCTTGTCTGTACCCCTCCGCCAACGATCTCTATCACAGCTATGACCAGTGCAACCGGGAGGGCTGTCACAGCTGCAGCCCGGATGAAACTGACTGCCAGATGCCCGGAGATTGCCTTCGCCGGGTCACCCTGTATAAGCTGAAGAACATCAAGAAGAAACTGCCGGATCACCTGACGAATGGATGAGATTCTCGCCCGCAGAAGAATGGTGCCTGCAAGAAGAACAAGAACCGTCACAATGTCTCTGCTCTGAAAGACATTACCCTCTTCCCGTGCCTCTCGCAGACGTTTCGCGGTCGGTTTTTCGGTTTTGTCGTCATTTGCCACCCGGTTCTCATCTCCTTCCCGGCCCTGTCAGCCCACACCACAAAAAAATCAAAACCTGAGAATGATCCGGATTACCCGGGCATCATAAGTGTCACTATCTGATCCAGCTTCTCAAACATCAGATTCCATGTCTGATCAATCACAGAAGACATCGGCACAAACAGAAGAAACAGCATAGCCAGCCCGGTAATCAGCTTGATCTGGAAGCTGACTGCAAAGATATTGATCTGGGGAATAAAGCGCATCATGACTCCGATGGCTGTCTCCGTCAGCAGTTCGATGACGATGATCGGCATTGCGAACTGTGTTCCAATCACAATACACTGGCAGAAATACGCCAGGATGAATTCCGGAAGCTTCGGAGAAATCGTAACCTGTCCGAAGGGAATGGTCTTCGCAGTGCCAAATACAATCTGCAGAAACCGGAGATGTCCTCCATTTACCATAAAGACCAGCATCATGAACATATAATAGATCTGTGTAGACACGGTCATCTGTGTATTACTGGCCGGATCATATACCTGCGCCATGGACAGGCCCATCATATAGTCAATAATCGCCGTTCCAAACCGGATCACGAGAATCGCCAGCTGCATGCCAAAACCAAGCACGAAGCCAAGCATCAGCTCCTTGATGGCCATGACCGCAAACTCCAGAGTCGAGTCCGGCGCTTTGGCCAGGACTCCTCCGGTCCATACATAAAGCATCAGGGAACATGCAAAGGTCAGTGCTCCCCTTACAAGGGGAGGAACCTCATTCCTTCCGAATATCGGATTAAAGGCTATTGCCCCGGACATCCTCATCAGGATCAGGCCAAACAGAAACACCATCCCTCTATCCTCCTGCAATCATGCGCAGAATATCCTTGAAAAAATCCTGCAGTGTTACCAGAATGGTGCTGCCCAGTATAAAAAGCATTGCTACAATTCCCACCAGCTTCAGCACGAACATCAGGGTCTGTTCATTGATCTGCGTTGCCGCCTGAAAAATGGCAAGCACCAGTCCGATCAGCGCACTGACCAGCAAAAAAGGCAGGGCTATCTGCAAGGCTGTCATCAGCGTCTTGCGAACCACATCTATCACTTCAGCATTTGTCATCGATTCCGGCCCCTTTCTGCGCATCGGCTCCTGCGCCATGCTGCAGGCTGCTGTCTTACACTCAAAACCACATCTGAAATATGGAGTCTCACCTTACGTGTGGAAGCTTGAAATAATCGTGGAAAACAGAAGATCCCATCCATTGACAGAAACAAACAGCAACAGCTTGAATGGCATGGATACCATCGTAGGCGGCATCATTGCCATTCCCATGGACATCAGCGTCGTAGCCACCACAATGTCGATCAGAAGGAATGGAAGGTACAGCAGAAACCCTGCCATGAAGCCTCTCTTCAGCTCACTGGTCATGAAAGCCGGGGTCACGACGGTCAGCGGATACTGTGTCGGATCATCCAGCTTCTCTGTTCCGGACATCTCGACAAACTTGTTCAGCGTCTTCTTCTCCGTGTTCTTCAGCATGAATTCCTTCATCGGCACCTGCATCCGCTCGATCGCCTCCTCCTGGGTGATCTCTCCGCGCTGATACGGCTGATAGGCCGTTTCGTTCACCTTTGCGATCGTCGGGCTCATGATAAACAGCGTCAGAAACAGAGAAATACCTGCGAGTACAATATTCGGCGGCGTCTGCTGCACACCCAGCGCGCTGCGGGTAAACGAAAGGATGATAATGATCCGCACAAAGGATGTCATCATGATCACAATCGAAGGAAGCAGCGCAACCAGCGTCAGCGTATAGAGCATATTCAGTGTCGGTGTACTTCCCCCGTTCAGACCGTTGAGCAGATCTGTGGTTGTCTGGATTCCCTCCATTTCAGTTATCCTTCTTTCCGCCGGTTATGCCGGTATATTTTTTGAGATTATACAGGAAAGCGCTCTTGAAATCCGGAGGACCATCCGTGCCTCCGGAAGAATTGTCCTCCTCTTCGGAAAAATCCCCGAGCTCCGCAATCAGACTGACCTTTCCGCTTGCAGACCCAAGAAGAAAATACCGCTCCTGCACCCGCAGAATCAAAAGGCTCCGGTCCTGACCGATGACCGTCTGATCGATCACCTCCATATATTTTCCCTTCTGCTTCCTGTTCCAGGTCTTCCCGAGAAAACGGCTGCAGAACCAGGCCAGGACAAGGATCAGGATACAGACCAGTATCGCTATGACTTCCCTCATCCCTGATTCTCCTTCGTGATTTCGTGATTCAGAATTTCCGTAATACGAATACCGAAATTGTCCTCAACTACAACAATGTCTCCATGGGCGATACATTCGCCGTTTACATAGAGATCGGCCTGCTCACCGGCCATCTTGTCCAATACGACCAGGGATCCCTGCGTCAGGTCCAGAATATCCTTGACCGGCTTGCGTGTTCTTCCAACCTCGACGGAGATTTCCAGCGGCACACGCATCAGCATCTCCTTGTTCTCCGGATTCTCATCACCATCATCCGGAAGATCTACATATTCCGGCTCCTTCATGGACCGCAAAATTCTATTTTTATTGTGCGCCGTATTCTTTTCCTGCTTATCCGCCGCGGCATCACGTGATGAAGCTTCCCGCAGGGCCTCCAGCTCCGCTTCTCTTGCCTGGGCCGCTTCCTTGTTCTCCTCATGGATCTCCCGGATCAGCTCCATCATCGCCGTCTGAGACTGCTGCATGGCAGAAAGAATAGAAGCCATCATCGGATCCGGCGCGGCGTATACAGGAGCAGGCTGTCCTGAGGACTGCTCTACATAAGGCTGGCCCTGCTGTGGCTGTGCTTCAGCAGCTGATGGTGTTGCAGCTGATGCAGGATGCGGCGCGGCAGCTGATGCTGATGGAATGGGTGCTTCTGCAGATGGTACTGATGCAGCCGGTGCTGGTGTAGAAGGTGCTGATGCAGAAGGTGCTGCCGTTGTCTCCGGAGCAGTACCTGCATCCTCTGTCCGCAGCTTTGCCATCAGGGCATCCATCTCCTCCTGGCTGAGAGAGCGGTTGCCACTGCTGTGTTTCTGAATATCCTGGAACTGCCTTTTTGCCTCCTCATCGGAGATCTCAGCCTCCTGGGCTGGAGACGGAGCAGGGGCTGTGTTCTCTTCAGCGGCTTCCTGCGATTGCGATTCCTGTTCCTGCGTCTCACCCCGCAGACGGGCGAGAAGCGCATCTGTCGCATTCTGATCAAGTGGTTTGCCGCTATCGCTTCCACCTGCCTGGGCTGGTTCTGTTTCCCCTGCAGCAGCCGTATCTGTGCCGGTTCCCTGTGTATCCGTGCTCTCTACGTCAGTCTTCTCTGCAGCGGCCTGCTTTGCACCTGCATCTTCTGCACCTGCTTCTTCTGCGTCCACCATTTCATCATCCGCATCAGCAGAAGAACCCAGGCTTGACGCGTAAGGCTCCAGCAGCTTCTTTGCCAGTGAAACAGACATGATATTCAGGAATTCGCTGCTCAGCTTATCCCCGATTTCCAATTTGAAGCGAACAACAACCTGTTCCTCATTATTCGGAAAATATTTCTCCTTAAATGCCTTTTCGTTCTGGATCTCAAACGAAACAGGGGTAGAAATGTTTACCGGATAACCAAGGAATTCCGACAGCGCCGTTGCAGATGACCCCATCATCTGATTCATAACCTCACGGATGGCGCTTTCGTTCATCTCATCCAGCACAAACTGGTCGGCAGGGATCTCCATACCCATCATCATTCCGACAATGATGCGCACATCATCCCGGCTGAACATCATAATGTTTCTGCCGTGCAGTCCGTCTACATAGGAAATCTCCACGCCAACTGCCGGCTCGAAATCCCGGAATTCAAACTGCGACCGCGACTCCACACTGACCGTCGGTGCGGTGATTTTGGTTGCCGTACCCAGCATTGTAGAAACAGCTGTAGCTGAAGCACCGATGCTGATGTTCATAATCTCACCGATCGCATCCAGCTCCATACTATTAAAAACAGTCGTGCCCATCTATTTCCCTCTCCCTTTCCCCTTCTTTACATCAAAGCAGTCCTGCTTTACTTACCGATTTCTTCTGCCTTGGCAATCATCTGCTTCATCGCATTCAGGGCGGTTACATTTGCCTCATAGGAACGCGTCGCTGACATGGAATCAACGGTTTCCTTTAATACATCAACATTCGGCATTTCTACATACCCATCCTGGTCGGCATCAGGATGGGACGGGTTGTATACCTTCTTGAAGGATCGTGTATCCTCTACAATCTGCCCGACACGGACACCTCGTTTGCCTGAGCTTATGACAGTCTGCCCTGTTCTTGCCTGCCGCAGTGCATTCGCAAAGGATGTATTCTGCCCATAGCTTTCAAGGACCACATCCTTACGGCGATAGGGTCCGCCCGAGGCGGTTCTGGTCGTATCCACATTTGCAATATTTTCGGCGGCGACATCCAGTCTGACCCTCTGTGCGCTCATACCGGAAGCACTGATATCAAATGAATCCAGAAATGACATACCTTGTTCTCCTTATCCGAGGATCCCCTTTACAGTTGAGCAGATTCTCTCATCATTAAATGGCTTGACAACAAAATCCTTGGCACCGGATTTGATCGCTTCTACTACCATGCTCTCCTGACCCATTGCCGTACACATCACAACCTTGGCAGAGGGATCCGACTCCCGGATTTTCTTGAGCGCCTGCAGGCCGTCCATGTTCGGCATGGTGATATCCATGATCACCAGGTCCGGCTTTTCTTCCTCGTATTTCTGAACGCCGTCCATGCCATCGACTGCCTCGATGAACGTGCAGTCACCAAACCCGCCCTTTTTCAGGGAATTTTTTACCATCATCCGCATGAACGCAGCGTCATCCACCAATAATATCTTTGCCATCTTCTATTTCTCCTTCTGTCCGTTTTATTGACTTTTTTTGCCCGACGCATCCGCAGAGCCGTCAGGTTTCTGCGTATCTGAAAACACAGACAAGCCGTCGTCTCCACTGTCTTTCACAATGTTCTGTTCTATCCGCTCCTCAATCCGGATCGCGATATTTTTTTTATGTACGCCCATGGTCCCGCGGAACCAAGGCTGATCACCTACATATACTGTGAGCAGTCCGTCCTTTGACTTATTCATGTCAATAATGTCACCGGGCCGCAGATTTTCCAGCTCTTCCAGATTCAGACAAATACTGCCGAGCTTTGCCGTCATCAGATATCTGGTATCACGGATATGCTCCATGATGACATCCGAATGGTTGGAATAGGTAAAGCCCCGGTCCAGATGCTTCCGGTTGTCCATGATACGGAACATCTGCTCCAGCAGTGTTCCGGGAAGACAAATGCGGATTTTCTCTGAGGAAATACCTGTCACATCTACATTGAGCAGTACAAGAACTACCGTTTCATCAAGTCCGACCTCCTGCACCATCGAAGGATTTTCCTCTACATGGGTCGGCCGGAATACGGCATTGATATAATTCGAAAACCCGTCCTTCATTGCCTTGACCAGGTATTCCACGATCCTGCGGTACAGGGACATCTCCACATCTGAATACCGGTAATCATCCGGTGCAGTCAGAACCTGATCTCCACCGCCAAGCATATGACTCATCAATGTGAGTATGAGACCCGGTGATACATACATCATCAGGGGAACGTTCGATTTACCCTTGCCGGAAATTTCCGTCTCAATGACTGTCATGCAGGCATTTTCATGAAAAGAATTGACAAATTCATAGTAACGGCTCTCCCGAAGCTCCATGACGGTAATATCCGTCATCGTGCGGAAAATGCCGTTAACCTGAGAAGTCAGGATTCTGGCATAATTTTCGAAAACACTCTGCAGAATCTTCAGCTTTTCTTTCGTAAATTTGCGCGGACTATAGAAATCGTATTTTTTGTAGGAGTCCTCCTGGCTTTTTTCAGATTCTGCAGAATCTGATTCCGGAGAGCCGCCATCCTGCATCGATTTCAACAATGCATCTATCTGACTTTGCGTTAATACATCTGCCATTCCTGTTTCCCTTTGTGTCAGTTCCTGATTTCCGGTCTGCTGGCAATATACCTGCTAACTGTTTACTGTAGTAGCCACCGCAGCTTTTCCAAACTGAACATCCGTATCCGGATTTCCGTCTGTTACGGCCGTCGTATCCTGGTCTTTATTATTCTGCACTTCACTGATGTAATCATCCGGATTGCGCGCCTGAGCATCCTTGTCGATCAGAAGAATTTCCACTCTTCTGTTGGCGGCACGTCCCTCTTCTGTGCTGTTATCGGCAACCGGACGGAATTCTCCGTACTCCATACTGACCAGCTTCTGCGGCTCAATGACATTCTTTTCCTGAATGTAGATACAAACCTCTGCAGAACGCATGGAAGCCAGCATACGGTCACCTCTTGGCGTATTCAGCTCCTGCTGCTGTGCCACGGCAGTGTGTCCCATAATGTCAATCTGTGAAATCTGGTCTTTCTCCGGGGCCAGCACCTGACAGAAAATATCCAGGGCAGTCTTTCCCTGGCTGGTAAGTACCGAGGAATCTCCGTCAAAAAAAGCGTGATCCTTAAACTCCACAAAGGTATAATCATCACCTCTTGTAACGGATACGTCACTGATACCGTTCTGGTCCATTTCAGTGGCCAGTCTGATATAGAGGGTGTTGATGTCTGTATCCGAGGAAATGACATCCTTCGGATACGTTGAGCTCCCCATAACAACGGTTGAACTGGAATTCGAGGTTGCATCAACCTTCCCATCAATATTCAGGTTCTTGACTGCCTCACCCTCTTTATCCTCCAGCCCCGGATAAATACTTTTGACGAACAGTTCCCACTTGCTCTGATCCAGGCTGGACATAGAATACAGCAGCACAAAGAAGGTCAGCAGAAGCGTCACCAGATCGCCATAGGTGTCCATCCAGTTTCCGCCTTCGTCGCCACCTCCGCCTTTGCCACGTTTTCTGGACATCAGGATTCACCCCCTTCGGAGCCGGTCTCATTCTCCTGCTTCGCCAGAAGTTTTTTCTGATCGCCGGTCTTCAGACCAGACAGAAGGTTTTCACGGATGTTGCGGGGATTTTCACCACTCTGAATTGCCAGAACCCCCTCAATGATCGTCGAGCAGTACAATTCCTCTTCACTCTCCCGGACTGCAAGCTTCTGTGCAATGGGATGAAAAATAACATTGGAAAGGACGCTTCCGTAAAATGTCGTGATCAGGGCCACAGACATATCCTGGCCCAGAGTACTCGCCCCGCTGGAATCCCCCAGATTCATGCCCTTCAGCATGTTGATCAGACCAACCAGTGTTCCGATCATACCAAAGGCCGGTGCAAGTGCAGACCCCTTCAGATACAGGCCCCGCACCTCCTCGTGTCTTGCAGACATCTCATCCAGACGGTTTTCCAGTGTGTTTCTTACCTTGTCGGGGTCGTTGGCATCAATAATCATCAGCACTGCCGAATGAAAAAAAGGCTCCTTGATTTCCTCAGCCTTCTCCTCCAGCGCCAGAAGCCCGCTCTGTCTGGCGATCATGGCAAGCTCCACAATCTTGTCCACCGTACTTGGAATATCAAATCCCTTGCCGCGGAAGCATATTTTGATATGCTTCGGAATATCCTTCAGAATATTCAGAGGATAGCAGGCAATCAACGATGCGATTGTTCCGCCTATTACAATGAGCAGACTGGGTACATCGTAGAAGTTTCCCAGCTTGCTTACGCCAATTCCGTTAACAATCAGAGCGGCGGCCAGTACCCATCCAATAATTGTTGTCAAATCCATGTGAACGGCAACCTCCTTTTTGCCTTTCGCTGTTCGGCAATATACTCTGTCAATCCTTTATGCAGTACATACTGCCCGGCTATTACACATGCGAAATCTGTGAATCGGAAGACATGCAGGACCGGATAAATCCCCGGGCCTGACTGATGATGGATTCCACGCTGTCCTTTACTATGTAGTAATCACCGCTGGCAAGCATCACCTTTGTCTCCGGTATTTTTTCCAGATAGAGAATCTGAAAATAGTTCAGATAGATAATTTCACCATTCAATCTGGTCAGCTTTATCATGGTTTTCATTCCCCCTCATATTGATGTAATGCAGCTCCGATCTTCTTTGGCGCTGTAGGGGCAGGCATTTCCCGCCTGCCCGATCACAACCGAAAATCACGAAATAACCGCCAAAGAAAGCTTATCGCTTCATATTGACCAGTTCCTGCAGCACCTCATCGCTGACGGTGATCAGCTTGGCATTTGCCTGGAAACCTCTCTCTGTTGTGATCATCTCAGAGAATTCCTTCGCAAGATCTACGTTGGAGGCCTCGAGGTAGCCGCTCATCAGGCTTGGTGTTGCTCCACCCGGTTCCGTAGCTGTCACCGTACCGGTATTGTCATTTGCAGAAGCAGTAAAGGTATTATTACCCGCCTTCAGCAGACCCTCCTGGTTCTGGAAGGAAGCTATGGCAACTTTACCGATCACGATGCTTACCGCCTCACCCTTATCATCTGTCACAGTTCCCTTGACAACGCCGTCGTTGTCAATCTGGACACTCTTCAGCTGCATGGCTGCACCAGTAAAATTCGCACCGGTTGATGCACTCGGCGCGCGCAGCGCATAAAGCGTTCCGGTATCATAGGACGTCGGATTCTGCACATCACCCTGCGGCCGGAAGCCGTACACGAAATTCTTATTTGAATCCACCATGTAGCCATTCGCGTCGATGGAGAACTGACCAACACGGGTATAAGAGAACTTGGCAGCCTTGATCGCCTTGCTTCTGTCCGCAGCGGCAGTGCCAAGAGCCGTATCTGTATTGGCTGATTTCGTAATAAAGAAACCCGACCCATTGATATTGGCATTAAATCCGCCAACATAAGTGGGTGTGGAGGAAGACATATCGGTCGTGATCGCTCCTGTCATAGAACCAAAACCATACTGTGCAGGATTTGATCCTCCGATTGTGGCTGTCCCGTTAGCCGTTGCCTCTCCTCCTGAAGACGTGGAAGAGGTCTCATACATAGCATCCTTAAAGGTATAGTTCTGGGACTTGAAACCATTTGTGTTGACATTTGCGATATTGTTACCGATGACATCCAGCTTGTTCTGGTGTGCACGCAGCCCTGCGACTGCAGAATCCATTGCTCTTAACATACTTCTCTCTTACCTTTCCCTCTGAATTGTCCGCCGCACTTCAGGCGGCAAAACCGGCATCCTGTGAAGGTCCTGCCTTTACATTCCGAGTATTATATATGCTTTTATCAATTATTACCATATCATTTGTTAAATGTGAAACCCGTTTCCGTCATACAATCCGGCACGATTCCACACAATCCTCATACATCTGCCGTCAGATCAGAATTGCTCCATCGATATTGGTCAGGATACGTTCCTTCATGTCCTCTTCGGTCATTGTCGTAACGACGACGTTGTTCTCCACATTCACAATAAAAATGCCGCTTTTTCCTATGACTGCAATCTCCCTGGATCCCTTTTCCCTGGCCTTTTTGACAGCCTGCTCCAGATTGTCCTTCAATGTATCGTTTATCTCAATTCCTCTCTGGTCCAGCCTCTGCGTGGCATGCTTGGAAAAACTGATTGTATCGTCTGCTGAAGTGGAACGAACGGTATTTTCAAGTACCTTTCCGAAATCCAGCTTATTCTCTGACGAAGCATCCTTTGGGATTTTCTGCTTACCAGACGCGCTTTGTCCGATGCGGGCAATAACAGATGCAGCCGTAAAATCTGTAACTTTCTGTTCCATCCTTCATCCGCGCTTTCTTTGTCTGCAAATCTCAGGTTCCGCTCTGGACATTTTCGGAAGCGTTTTCCTGCGTCTCTGTATCCTTTTTCACAGTGCTGTCCTTTTCTGACGCAGATCTGTGTATCTCTGTAATCGCACTAAGCGCATAGGTATTCGGATCACCTTTTATATGAAAGGTCGGTTCATCGCCGCTGAAACTGATGGAATCTATAATCCCGCTCCGGCTTCCGTCCTTCTCCGTATGCAGGCCATTGCTGTAGGCTTTCCCGTTATAAGTCACCTCCTGGCCGATCATGCCTGCCGCGTAGCTCTGTCTGGAAAGCGTGCTTGAGGTCTTTACCGACTCTGTCATAGCCGTCAATGACTGTACCATCGCCATCTGCGACATCTGATTCATCATGTCGCTGGTACTCATGGGATTTGTCATATCCTGATTGGCCAGCTGGGATGCCAGAAGCTTAAAATAGCTTGTAACAGACAACGTATTCCGGTCATTTGACTGTGCCTTATACGTGGTTGATGCATACGGCTGATCTGTGCCATTCACCTTGATCTCTGCCAATCCATTCACCTCCTTATCTTTTGATTATGTTTTTTTCTGTTCTTTTCAAACCATGCCGAGACGCATCATGTTAAGGAATGCATTTGTTCTGTTCTCGCGCTTTCTGCTCTGTCCTCTGTTCTCGTCTGCCTCTCTGCGGTTTTGTGAGCGGGCTTCCGTATCGGTTGTGTCCCCGGAAGGATGTCCTGCCTTTTCTCCGGAATCCGGCTGACTGACCCTTACGATCGTCTCCGTCCCGGTATTCTCTCTTAATATCTGCCCCATACGTTCCGCATGCTCATTCAAAAGCTTCAAAGTCTCCGGATCCGTAGCCCGTATCACAAGAGATGCCTCGCCGGATCGATAGGTCAGTTCCATATGGATTGTCCCGAGATTGGCCGGTTCCAGTGTGATATGAAAAGACCCGTTCTGACCGGTCAGATGCTTTGACATAAATGCCGTCAGATCATCTGCCATACCGGAACGACTGGTCCGCAGAACCGTATCCTTAACAGGTTCCTCTCCCATAGCTGCCAAATTATTTTCTGATGAAGAGCTCCTCTGAGCATTGACTATCCCCGACAGAACAGCTTTGTCCCCGGATTCTGCACGTATATCTTCCCTCTGTCCTGCTCTGGCAAATTTTCCTGTCAGATGAGGTTGTGCAATCATGGTATCCTGCGCTTCCTGCACCACGGGTTTTATCTCCGGCTCAGGTATTTCCCTTGCTGCTGACAGCTCAGTTTCTTTCTTACCGGTTTCTCCGGATGCTGTCGCCTTTGCTTCCATCAGATGAGATCTGATGTTCAGGTCCTCCGGCGTTTCCGGTATTCTGCCTGAATCCGGTACCTCCGGTTTATCCTCCGGCACCGGCATCACCTTCGCTGCCTGCGGGTGTCCCGGCTCTGACATCACCTCTGCTGTCTGTGGACTCTCCGGCTCCGATATGTCCTCTGTCACTGACGGGAAAGCCGTTTCCTGAACAGATTCTCCGGATACTGTCACCTTCGTTTCCATCAGATGAGATCTCGTGTTCAGATCCTCCGGCGTTTCCGGTATCCTATCTGACTTTGACAGATCCGGGTTATCCTCCGGCATCACCTTCGCTGCCTGCGGGCTTCCCGGCTCCAATATCGCCTCTGCTGTCTGTGGACTCTCCGGCTCCGGCATGTCCTTTGTAGCTGACAGGAAAGCCGTTTCCTGAACAGATTCTCCGGATGCTGCCTGTACGCCCTCTGACCCCGAAACCAGCTCTGACACCAATTCAGACACCGGCTCAAGGCCTGCCTCTGTTGAAGCGATCGTCTCCGGAATCATTTCCTGCTGTTGCTGCCCGGCGGAAGTAGAAATCCAGGATGTCATTGCCTGTACCAGTACAGATGCTGGCAAATGCTCTGACTCTGCACTGACGCTATCAGGATCGTGTTCGTCACCTTTAGACTCTGCGGCGTTTTTCTGCTTTCCTGCATCCTGCGGCCCTTCCCTCTTTGCCGACACATTCGTCTCCGGCATTTCCTGCGGTTTGCCGCCTTCAGATAACCGTGCGGCTATCAGTCCGGCAAAATCGGTTTCCTTCAGGTCTCTTTTCCCCGGAAGAACCGCCGCCTGCTGTTCGGGGATGGTTCTGTTGACTCCTGCTACCTGGTTCATTTTCTGGAGCTTCCCTCCTTTCTGCACCTACTGTGCGCCTGTATACCTGTCACCCCGGCTGACTGAAATAATCACCCAATGTGACAACTGCATGTTACTATATGTCAAAGCCGTTTCCGGCTAATGACCCCATTTCTTATTCTGTACTCCGGGAAGAGAGGTCCTTCGATGCAGCATTCTGGACAAATTCCTCAATGAATGCCTCTTCCTCCTTCTGGACAGCCTTCTTATATGTTTCCTGCTTCCTCTGTTTCAGCTTTTCAAACTTATTCACATCGATGTTCGCCGTGATGACTTCCTGCTTTTTCTGATCTGCTTCCTTCTGCAGGAGGAACAGCTTATCCTTCTGTGCCTGAATTTCCCGGTCCATATTTTCAATCATGGACGCATATAGAAGGAACCTCTCAATTGCTGCTCCCTGATGCTTTACCTCATCAAACGCATTGAGCAGGTCCATCTGTCTGCTCTGCAGGGTCCGGATTTCCTCTTCCTTCTGGCGGACCCGCAGCTGACAGAGCGCATACGCATCTTTGGTGCTGTCCAGTATCTGTTCTTTGTATCGGAGGACTGTTTCCAGTGAATATCGGAATTTCTTCATGCGGCATCTACCGCCTTGTGCAGTGCCTGCAGCATTTCCTCATAGGAGAAGCTCTCCGTTGTTCCCTGCATAAGGAACTTGTTGATCAGCGGATATTTCCGGATGGCCTCATCCAGGGAAGGATTTGTGCCCTCCTTATAGGCGCCGATGGCAATCAGATCCGCATTTTTCTGATAAAGACTCAGAAGATTCCGAAGCCTTGATGCCAGCTTCTGATGTTCCTCGGAGACAAGCTCTACCATAAGCCGGGAGATGGAGGCCCCGATGTCAATCGCAGGGTAATGGTTCTGCGCGGCCAGCGTTCTTGATAGGACGATATGCCCGTCGAGGATTCCCCGCACCGTATCCGCAATGGGTTCGTTTGTATCGTCTCCTTCTACAAGAACCGTATAGATGCCGGTGATCGACCCTCTTTTGAATTTTCCTGCCCGCTCCAGAAGCTTCGGGAATTCCGAATAGATCGAAGGCGTATATCCACGTGCGATGGGCGGTTCCCCGGTCGAAAGTCCGATTTCCCGCTGCGCCATAGCAAAACGTGTGAGGGAATCCATCATCAGGAGCACATCCATCCCCTGGTCTCTGAAATACTCTGCAATCGTCGTTGCAACCAGCGGGCATTTCAGCCGCATCATAGAGGGCTGGTCCGAAGTCGCTGCGACCAGCACGGTCCGCTTCATGCCTTCCTCACCCAGGTCCTTCTGCACGAATTCCAGTACCTCACGGCCCCGCTCGCCGACAAGCGCAATAACATTGATGTCTGTTTTCACATTCTTGGCGATCATGCCCATCAGGGTACTTTTTCCAACGCCGGAACCCGCAAAAATCCCGATTCGCTGTCCCTTTCCAATGGTGTTCAGTCCATCAATCGCCTTAACCCCGATATCAAGCCGATCCCGAATCGGGGGACGGCTCAGGGGATTACTGTAGGTACTGCTCACTGTATAGTAATCACAGTCCTGCGGGAATTCTTCCCCGCCATCAATGGGCTGCCCTACAGCATTGATAATTCTGCCCTTGAGGAAATCCCCTACCGGTACCCTGAGCCTGTGTCCCGTATTGCGCACGAAGCTTCCCGAGGTGATACCTGCATTTGATTCGTAAGGCATCAGCTGAATTTTCCCGTCATGGAAACCGACAACCTCCACTGCCACCTCACGTCCCAGTTCCTCGCTGTAAACCTTCATGATGTCGCCGATGGAGCATTTTCCCCCGGATGCTTCGATGGAAAGGCCGATGATATTTTCAATTTTACCGATATGACTGATGGTTTCGCTGTTACGAACCAGCTCTGTCAGTGTCTCGTACATCTTCTTCCCGGCTTTCTACATGTACTTCCTTTAAACGGTTTCTGATATTGCCCAGCTGTGTGTCGACGCCCATATCAATGATTTCCTCAGGCGTCTCCAGAATGACGCTGCCCTCCGGTTCATCGTCCAGCACGACAAACTTGATATTGTCGGAGAGGTTGGAAAGCTCCGCCGCAAGATCCGACTCCACTTCTATCATGCTCTCATAATCCTTCCGGTCCAGATAGATCTTTACCCAGCTGGTTTTCCGATGCTTCTCCGCTTCAATTGTAATCATTCTTGCGATGACCTTACTGCTGGATTGAAGGCTGACATGAATGACCTTCTCCACCACAGTCAGTGCGAACTGTGTCAGTTCATTCAGGTACCGGTCCAGAAGCCTTTTTTTGATTGCAGAATACCCTTCTATTGTCTGCTGACATTCTTCTAAAAACTTCTGATGTTCTTCATTGCTTTCCTTCCGGACGATTTCGATGCCTTCCTGTCTTCCCCGTTCCAGTCCTTCCTCATAACCGCGGTTCGATGCATCCTGACGCATTTTTTCGGCGTCCGCACGGGCCTCTGCGAGAATCCGCTCAGCCTCTTTCCGTGCGGCCTCCAGTACATTCTGATCTGTCATTTCCTGCTGCCCGGCATCAGCAGCATGTCTTCCGGCATGCACGGTATCCTCGCCCTCGCCAAACGTCGGGAGTGCCGTCGGCTTCACATCAGGCTCTGTCTGTTCCGAAAGGTCCAGCGGAATGTAATTGCGTATCCCCTCTGTATCATCAGCTTTGAGGACGCGATTAAACGAGTGCGTCATCATCTGATCCTCCCTTGCTGATAATCAGCTCGCCCTGGTCCTCAAGCTTGCGGATCAGGTTGACAATCCTCTGCTGTGCCTCTTCAACATCCTTCAGTCTGACATTGGTTGTCGTCTGCATATCGGATGTAACTGTCTCAGCCATACGCTTCGACATATTGTTGAAGAAAATCTGCTTCATATCGTCTGTTGCCGTCTTCAGTGCATACACAATATCCTTCGTGTTGCACTCGCGGATAAACCTCTGAACAGACCGGTCGTCCATACCCAGGATATCCTCGAATACAAACATCCGGTCCTTGATTTCTGATGCCAGATCCGGATCCACCTTCTCCATATCATCGAATATGCGTTTCTCAACGCTTCGGTCGATATGGTTCATGACATCTGCGGCAAAATCAATACCACCGATATTCATATTGTCTTCACTTGTAACGATGGTATCGAACTTTCGTTTCGTCTCGGCTTCTACAACACTGATTGCCTCCGGTGAAACCCTGTCCATCTTGGCCAGAACAGAAATCGTCTCCAGACGCTTGTCATCCGGCAGATTCATCATGACACTCGCAGCGAGCTCCGAGTCCAGATAAGACAGAATCAGGGCGATGACCTGTGGACGCTCATTCTGCATCAGGCCGATCAGGGCTTTCGGATCTCCCTTGCTCAGAAAATTGAAGGGACGGGACTGAAGCGTTTTGGAGACCTTTTCCAGCAGATTTCTTGCTGTCGTTTCCCCAAAAGCCTTTTCCAGAACACTTCTGGCATAGTCAAGGCCGCCGTCTGTCATCATCTTGTGCGTCAGACAGAGCTTATAGAACTCATCCAGGGCGCCTTCCACCTGAGAGTTGGTGCTTTGTCCAAGCCTTGCAACCTCGTAGGTAAGATCTTCAATATCCCTTTCCTGAAGATACTTGTAAATCTCAGATGCCTTGTCAGCTCCCAGAGAAATAATGACCATTGCAGCCTTCTGCTTGTTCGAAAGCCAGGCGGTAGACCCAAGGTCAGGCTTATTATCTGCGCTTTCTGCTGCCATTTTTCTCCTCACCTTCTCTCAGCCAGCTCTGAATCAGCTTCGCGGCGGCCTGCGGATTGTCATCCACAAATTCTCCGATACTGTCCTTCAGATGCATGCCCCTCTCCACATGCTCATTGAGTGCCATTTCTTCCTGTGTCGGAGTCTTTGCCTTCCTTTCTGCCTCCATTTTCTGCCGCTCGATCTCAGCTCTCTGCGCTTCCAGCTCCTCTTCCTGTGCACGCAGCTCTTCCTCTTCCTGCTGCTGCCTGTCATTCTTTTTCTTCTTCTTTACGATAAGAAGGAAGACGATCAGAAGAACAACCAGAGCGGCAATACCAGCTCCGCCAATCATAAGCAGTCTTTGCAGGTCATTGATCTGCGTATTATCGGATGCCGGCTGCGGCGTCGGCGTCACTGTCGTCTTCTTCGTGATACTGGATCTGACAACCGTAATCTTATCTGACGCGTTTGTCCGGTCAATGCCTGCCGCGTCTGCGACAAGATTGATCAGGTCGTTTTCACTAACGCTTGTGTCATCTGAGTCGATGACCACGGCCACTGTGCAGTCCTGCAGCGTACCCGGATCCGTCTGAACCTGCTGCTTTGATGTATTGTAAAGCCATTCTCTGGATGTCGAGGTGTCGAAATTCCCATTGTCTCCCGAAGTGGTCCCGTCCTGCGTTGTATACTCCGGCGTATCTGCATTTGAATCCGTGCCTGCCACACCGGCTGCCGAGCTTGCGTTGCTGCCGGTATAGGCGCTGCTTTCGTCCTCCTTGGACAAAAGGCCTTCCTTGTCATTCTGATCTGTCTGAACCGGAACCGTATATTGGGTATTTTCCGATACGGTACTTGAAGTGTCTAATTTTCCGCGAACGGAAACCTCTACATTGTCTTCGTTATAGATCTTCCCAAGTACCCGCTTCACATTATTCTCAATGTTCTGCTCCACTTCATTGGTAAGATCACTTACCGCTTCAGTCGACGAAGAGGAATCACTGGTACTGCCCCCAACTTCCGTCATGGTTGCCGCATCGAATACAGAAACATTCGTGAAATTAATGCCGTTTACGGACCTTGCCACCAGATTCCGGATTGCATCGGCATTGTCTGTGGTCAGAGTCTTTCCGCTCTGCATGGTCACAACAACAGAGGCTGACGCATTGATCGAGCTGTCACTGCTGGTATCTCCATTATCATCCAGCACATAGCTGTCGCTATCTCCCTCAGCAATGGTCACCTTGGCATCCTGAACACCGTCAAACAGACGGATCGTCGCCCCCAGACGGTCCTGAAGATCATACAGGGAATACTGCTTCTTGTCAGATTCTGTTGCCATGATATTGGAATGGCTGACATACATGCTGTAGGTAAATCCGCTTTTGGGATATCCCTCGCTCAGCATCTTCGCACGGATCTGATCCGCTTCCTCCTGCGGAACCTGAATCGTACCCGTGGAAGCATCGTAGAGAAACTTGGTCCCATCCTCCTGAATCTTCGCTGTGATCTGGGTCGCCTCATCCTGGCTCAATCCGGTAAAAAGGGTTGTGTATTCTGTTTTTTGTGTGCTGCGATTTAACATAACCGTTCCGACCACCACAAATGCTGCTCCGCAGATCAGAACAATGATGATTAATCGCTTAGCCGCAGAGGAAAGGCTCTGCCAGGCTTCCTTTACCTTACCCATAGCAAAATCCCAATTCGTAAAAATCCCATCCGAAATACTGGCCCGCACATAGCACCCGGCTGTCGGAACCACTTAAAGTACGCAGAAAAGAGCATGAAAGAATCATGCTCCACTGTAATCGGATCTCTTATCACATATTTATCTTCAGCAGTTCATTGTAAGACTCCAGGGCCTTGTTGCGCAGAGTAATCAGCATATCCAGCGATACCTGTGCCTTTGCCTCCGCGATTGGCAGTGTATGCGCGTCCTCAAGCTGCCCTGTTGCAAGAAGGTACTGCTTATTCTCTACGTCTGCCTGCGTAGTCTTTACCTGGTCAATCGCTGAGCTGAATACATCTGCAAAGGGCAGACTTCCGGTTCCGCTGACCGCGGCGTTTTCTCCGGATCCCCCCGCAGTTAAGGTGCCTGCTTTGGCAATCCCTGTTTGATCTTTCCAGGGCTTGATCGGATCAATAAAATTATCTCCGAGAAGAGTCAAACTGTTGCTCATTGCTTCCCCCCCCCCCTAAAATATTTTGATATCTGATGCCGATTGCAGATATCGTCGCAAAATAATCGTAGCTGCACGAGCAATTATAGTATTGATTATCAAAACTGTTTTCGTATCATATTGTTTTTATGGATATATATTACAACAAAACAGGGCCGTAATGTGTTGTAATATTTGAGAATATCGCAGATTTTATTCGGACATTTAGCATATTACCAGTTTTAATTTCGAAAATGACTGTGTAACCGCAGAATTGTAACACAATATGCGCTCGTATAATAGTCAGCTAATAGAAATAGTTACTAAAACTATACGAATCTTCGCACAGTTACTACCGGCATAAAGGCCGGATTATCAGAGACAATAATTCCTTCCTGAGAATTCGCAGCGTGCACAATACGATTATCCCCAATATAGATTGCGGTATGACTCCCATAATTGATCACATCCCCAGGCTGCATATCCGCATAAGAAACTGCTGTTCCCTCATTCGCCTGTGTATAGGTGGTCCGTGTCAGCTGAATGCCGAAATGTGCGTAGACCTGCTGCACAAAGCCGGAACAGTCACAGCCATTTGTCAGCGATGTACCACCCCAGACATAAGGATTGCCTACAAACTGCAGTGCATATTGCACGACATCTTCCCCCGTTATTCCTGTCCCGGATGGTTCTGCAGAGCTGACATTATTCCCATTCTGTCCGGCGGCGTCGCCGGTATTCTCATAAGCAGAATCCGCTTCTCCAATCCCGGTATCATTTTCTGATGCAGCATCCGGAAGAGAAGTGCCCAGAATACTGCTGCCCTCAGAGGAACCGGTATTGCTGCTTTCCGCCGATGCTTCCGTATCCTGTGATTCAGAAGCGTCCGTATCATCCGACTCGCCGGAGGAGTTCTCCGCCTCCAGAGCGTCAATTCTCTGCTTTAATGCCTGAATCCCGGCAATTTTATCATTTTCCTGACGGGTGAGTTCCAGATACTGGTCTGCCTTGTCCTGCATGGACTGATCCAGTGTCCTGCCATCCTGTTCCCGGCTCAGGCTATTCTCGACAACGGCCTGTTCCTTTCGCAATACCTTAAGCTGACTGTTCAAATGATACTTCTGAAGCTTAAGCTGCATATAGGCCGACACCGCCCGCTTATATTCCTGCATCCCCGCAACACTGCTATGGCGATCCAGCATACTGTCATGCGCCTTCTCGCGCGCTTCGCCTGCGGACTTAAGCTGCTCATCCAGTTTGTCAGCCTCTTCCTGCCGTTCCGAAATTGCCTGCTCACCCGCTGCCCTGGCGGCACTTCCGACTATGATCCTCTGTTCCTGCTCATCCAGTCCTTCCAGTAGCTGTTCCCGCTCCGTATCAACCTGATCCACCTCTTCGATCAGTGCATCAAGTCTGTTCTGCAGCTCCTCCGGATCGGATTCGTCATTCAGGTCAGACTGATCCTGCTCCTCATCCTGCGGTGCAGCATATACATTTGCAGGGCGCATCATGCCGGTCATGGACAGCACCCCCGCCAGAAGGACCATGGGCAATATTTTCTGCACCTTTAGAATCTTTTTATGGCTCCGGTATTTATACAACCTTTTCTCATCCCCCACACCCGCATTGCAGTTTTTCTCTATGGCCGTTCTGATGCTGTACGGCTCTAATCAGACGACCCTATCAAATCAAAAAACCGCTACCCTGTCGGTATATCCGACAGAATAACGGAGTAATTATAACACAAATATAATATTTTTCAAGAACAAAATGTCCACAATAACGCAATATCTGTCAGACATTCAGGCGTTCTACCATATCCTTCAGTTCAGTTGCCCGGCTGCTCAGCTCACGGCTTGCCACGGAACTGTTCTCAGCTGTGCCGCTGTTTTGCTCTACAACCTGGGAGATCTGATCAAGGCCGCTTGTAACCTCGCTGATCTTTTCCGCCTCAGTTTTCATTTCTTCCGTAATGTTCTGCACAAGCTCGCGGCTCTTGGCAGCACTGTTCATAACCTCATTTAACGAGGAAGCTGAAGTAGAAGCAAGCTCTGAACCATTATGTACCGCCTCAATTGTGCTTTCGATCAATGCCGAGGTTTCGCGTGCCGCAGAAGCGGATTTTCCGGCAAGGTTTCTTACCTCGTCAGCTACAACAGCAAAGCCCTTTCCTGCAGCTCCTGCACGCGCCGCCTCTACCGCAGCATTCAGTGCAAGTATATTGGTCTGAAAAGCAATATCATCAATCGCCTTGATAATATTTTCAATCTGATTGGATTTCCCCTCGATCTCAGACATAGCCTTCAGCATTTCAGCCATCTGTGCATTCTGCTCATGAATCTTTTTCGTCACCTGGTCTGTGAACTTCTCTACATTTACTGCGCTGTCAGCACTTTTCTGAATCTGATGGTCCAGCTGCTTCACAGTTGCAAAAAGATCACGGATTGTCTCTGCCTGTTCTGTCGAACCCTGGCTGAGCGCGAGCGCACCATCTGCAATATTCTCAGATCTGCTCTGAACCTGTCTGGCTACGCCGTCCATCTGTTCAAAAATATCCTTCAGATTCTCATGGATCGAGCGGAAGGACTTATTGATTACCTCGTATTCTCCCACGAAAATGCACGGATCCGAAACATTCGCTGAAAAATCCCCCCTGCTCATCTCTGAAAGAATCCGATTCGTCTCGCCGATAATTTCACGGCTGGCATCCGTCATCTGCTGATAGCTTCGAACCGCATTGCCCAGTTCATCTGCGCCAAGATCCTCTGTATGGATCGTGTAATCCAGACTGCCCTTCTTCATTGAATCAATCGCATTGCTTAATTCTCCAATGCCAGTCTGTATGTAGGATGCGACACTTCTGAACAGAATCAGTGCGAAAATCAGAACAGCCACAATCACCACAATAACACCAATCAGGGAGGTTCTGCGTACGGACGCAACTGCATTCACATAGCTGCTCATATCAGATGCCTGAATCGTACCGGCTGAATAAAGCCCCGATACATAATTCTGTCCGACATTTGCCACGGAATTAAATGCATAAAATGCCAGACCAATCGTGACGAACAGAACCCCCAGCATTGCCCCCAAAAGAAAATTAAATTTTGTCTTAATAGACCAGTTTTTCATCGTGTTTTCCCTCACCTTCCTATCCATCCGTTTTTATTTCAGTTTTTTATTTCAGTTTATTAACCAGCATTTTCATATGCACAAATGCTTACAGGCAATGCCCGTTTGTGTCCCGGGTCTGCTTCATCTGTGAAAGATACTGCAGCTCCTTCAGGGACACCGGATGAAATGATCCGATGGAAATATCAGACTGCATGTCGAGCATCTGCAGGCGCATGCCGGCCAGCATTTTTTTGTCCCCCACTCTGCTCAGGCTCAGAGATATTTCCTTCCAGCACCAGGAACCCGAAGAATCCCAAAAGCGGAAGCAGCCCTTCATCTCCGCCCGGTCTCCATCCCGAAGCGCCCGATGAATCGCAGGCCGGTCAAAAAAGTCATCATAGCGATCCTGATCCTTTGGATGCACCATCAGGCTTTTGCGGACCTCATGCAGAATTCCTTCGTCATCCATATCCGAAAAGGTCGGAAGCTCTCTGACCGAATACAGAAGCACGTCCTGATCCGGCCGCTCCGCCAGCAGAAAAACATAGTCAAACATCCTGAATAGAGAATTCGTTATTTCTGCCTGATCCTTGTACTGCTCAATGTCAAAGGTCCCCGATAAATCCTGCATGACAAGCAGATAGGCGCTTCTTCCGTGATGGCGGGCAATCACTCTTCCGCGAATGAAACAATGATGTCCTCCAAGCACAGCATACTGCGCATGGATATCCCCGTCCTCCTGCATCTCACGGAAAAACTGCCGCGCACTCCAGTAGATCTGTTCCTCCCTGTCGTTCATGTCAAATTCTGCCGCCCTGGGGGATTGGACGCCAACGGAAAGAAGTACATCACGGTATGCGCGATTCGTCAGCAAAAACCTTCCGATATCTCCGCGCATTTCCCAGACCGCGATCGGGATGCCCTGATCCAGGTCCGTTATCTGATTCACATCCAGGTTCCTGCCGGAGACAGCAGCGTATTCAAGCGGCTGATTACTGAGAAAATTCACCTTCCCGAGATCATCGTAATACTGCCGCAGACACAGTCTCTCAAACCTGTAGTGTTTCTCCTCCAGATTATTTCTGGTGACAAGCAGCGGTTCCGGTTTACCGATCAGAAATCCCTGTGCTTTCTCACATCCGATGGTGCGCAGAAAAGCAAGCTGGTCGGCGTTCTCCACACCCTCTGCCAGCGTGCGGATTCCGACCTTCTTGGCCATATCCACAATGGAGGCCAGGATCCGCCTCGCCTTGGTTGTAAAATGCCGAAGGAAAAGCATGTCGATCTTTATAACATCAAAATCATATTCCTTCAGTACATTCAGGGATGAAAATCCGGATCCGAAATCATCCATCCAGACCTCAAAACCGGCCTTATGAAATGCATGAAGCTGTTCCCGTATAAATTCCGGATTCTTATCGAAAACGGATTCCGTAATTTCAATGTGGACCATATTTTTCGGAACATGGTGTCTGCTCACCGCATCCTCTATGATCTGCAGAATATCGCAGAGTTCAAAGTCAAGGCGTGAGAGATTGAAGGATACCGGAACCACGCGGTCACCGGCTTTTTGTCTGATCTCAAATTCTTCGCAAACCTGTCTGATCATACAGGCATCCAGCTTATGAATCTGCTGGTACCTCTCCAGGGTGCTGACCAGAACATCCGGGCGGATCAGACCATATCTGTCATCATCCCATCTGGCAAGAGCCTCCATCCCGCATATTTCATTGGTCAGTGTACGTATGACAGGCTGGTAATAGACCTTGATTCTCCCTGCAGCAATAGCCCGATCGATATTGGCGATAATGTAACGCTGTTTTTTGACACTTTCTTCCAGTTCAAGATCGTATTCCCGAAACAGAATTCCATGCTTATTGCGGATACTGTCACATGCAATCTTCGACGCATCGCAGGCAAACGTCACATTTTTTCCGGAATCAACCCTGCAGATACCAAACTTCAGACACAGCTTTGCATCCGGAAAATGTTCCATAAATCTGCTTTCAAGTTCCCGTATGCCATCCAGCACTTCGCTTTCATATACAAGCGCAATGAACCGGTCCCCATATACATGACTGACCAGCCTGTCATCAAAAACTGCCGCAATAATATCTGCAGTCCTGCATAGTACTTCCGTTCCCTGTTCGAATCCGTTCCTCGCATTGTAGGATTTAAAATCCTCTATATTGATGTACACAACTGCTGCACCCTCATCCCTCCGAAGATGCTGAAGCAGTTCCGGTGCGATCTCGCAGAACCCCCGAAGACTCAATGCCCCTGTAAGCGGATCAATTTCAGTACGGATATGTGCAATAATATTCTGGTCCAGCAAATATAGCTTTTGCACTCTTCCGATGATATCAATCATATCTTTCCCCTTGTGGCGGCACCTGAGAAAAGAGCCGGCAGACATTTCGGCCAATACTGCTCTTCTTTTCTCGCAGCGATCTTATAGTCCGGCTTATACTGTCCTTCTTTTCCCGCAATAATCTTAAAGCTTTACTAAGAAATATCGGACTAAAAACAGAGAAATATAAGGCCTGTGCACATAAACACGCATCTTCGGTGTCAATCAGCCTTCGCCAGGCGGGTTCCCGTATTGAACCTCAATAAGACAAAGCCCCTTTGCCGGCGCCGTCGGTCCGGCCAGTTTTCTGTCCTTCGCCTCCAGAAGCTCAGGCATATCCTCCGGTGCACGCTTTCCATACCCAACCTCAAGGAGTGTCCCTGTCAGAATACGCACCATATTCTGGAGGAAGCCGCTGCCATGATACCAGAATCGGATATAAGGGCCGTTCTGCCTGATCCGGATGGAGTCCACCAGACGCACTGTCGATTTCTTCATGTGTGAATTCCCACAGAAGCTGCGAAAATCGTGCACGCCTTCCAGATAAGACGCCGCCTGCTCCATCCTCTGCAGATCCGGCATCCTTTCCAGTACGGTAACATATTTTCTGTCAAATACCGGCTTTGCACCCCGCGGATCATACCAGCAGGTGTAGCAGTATGTCTTTCCGGTGGCCTTGAATCTGCTGTGAAAGCGGTCTGCGCAGATTTTCAGAGCATCTACGCTGATATCCTCCGGCAGATACCGGTTCAGATAAGCCTGGATCTCCCGCTCCGACATCTCTGTGTCCAACAGCACATTGGCAATCATAGCCCTGGCATGCACACCTGCATCCGTTCTTCCGGCGCCAATGACGGTGACCGGTTTGTCATCCGGCGCACCGACCATTCTGGACAATACCGCCTCCAGCTTTCCCTGAATGGTCATCTCCTGATCCGGCTGATGCTCCCATCCATAGTACCTTGTCCCGTCATAGCTGATCTGCATCTTGTAATTACGCTTCATAAAAATTGCCTTCCTGTTTCCCTGCAGAAAAAATCTTTCCTGCTTTTTATGCCTATGGTCTTTATTATGCCCGATAATCTTTATTATGCCTGATGATCGAAGTTCTGACCAGCGGACGCGGGCAGAGAAACAGCGCCTCCGGCGTTTCTGCTGATGTAAGGCGTGTAGGTCCCGGCCTTTCTTCCTGCTTTTTTCACCTTCTCAGCTTCCGGTGTGGATTCGGCCTCTGCCATCGTCATGCGTCTTTGTTTATCAATCTCCGCCGGGTTTTCTGAAGCATGTTCCGGATTATTATCCGATGGATTATGACCCGATCGTTTTGTCAATGCCGTGAGATTCTTGCGAATCTCTTCTTCCGCCTTCTTTTGTGTCTCTTCTGCCGTCTCTTCTACTGCATTCTTGTCCGTCTCCCCTGTCGCATTCTCTGACGTACTGTCTGCGTTTTCCTTTTCCTGTGCTTTTTCTGCGTCCTTTGCTGCTTCTGAATCTGAATTCTTCTGTAGTTCTTCCTCTTTTGCTTCCTTCAGTTCCTTTTCGGCAATCTCCTTCTCTGCTTCTGTCGGAAGCTTACTATATTCGCCTGTCTTTACAAATCTTTCAAAGGCTCTCTTGCCATATTGGAGCTTGCGGAGCTCGGAAGCATTCAGTGCAATTTTATCCGAATCGCTGATATAGGGGTTATCATTGACGCTTTTTACGGCAGAAAGGGCCTGCATCGCGTGGTCCTGCATGACCTTCTGAGCCTCTTCCTTTGTCTTTGCCTGTTTCAGCTTTTCCTCTATTTTCTTCTCTTCCTGCATTTCTGCTTTCAGTTTTTCATACAGCGCAGGGTTTTTCTGACGGATATACTCCAATTCTTCATCGTTAGGCATTCCGCCATAGAAAAGCTTTTTGGTAATGGCCTCATATTTTGAATCTTTTTCTTCCTGCTCTTCTCTGAGGCGATCTATGGCGTCAAGGTTCTCATTTTTTCTCTGCGCCATTTCTTTACCAGCAGCAGTCTTATAGGAAGAAGGATCATACCGGGGCGTTTTCACGATCTCACCGGATGCTTTCTTCTGCTTCCACCTGGTCTCCAAAGCCAGTTGTTTTGTATAATTTCCAATAGTCCCCATACTTCCCAATGAAGAAAAAGATGACAGATCAAGCATATCCGGACTCCCTTCACTCTGATAAGAACACGCCGACAATACTTCCAGCTGCATTTCCGGCTGGCTATACCTTGACTAATTGTTTCATTACCCTTTAATATCGGTATCATTCTGAGGGAATATAAAAGTTTAAAAAACTTCCCATAAGAGATCTGACTGACTGTCAGTCTGACACTCTTATGGGAAGACAACGTCTCTTCTGTGGGATACCATACTTGTGGGATACCATACTGCCGCTACTGCCTAATGGTATCCCGGATAAAGTTTCCGGATTTTCCGCTTATGGCAGGTCGATCACATCGCCGTTCTCCGGGATGATCAGCTGGTCCAGGAAGCCCTTCCGGTAGGCATAAGCGCGAAGCGCCTCCCTTGTAAGCTCCTGGTTCTCAAATGTTTCCATGTGCACACATACGATCTTCGCCTGCGGCGCCGCACTCTGCAGACGCTCCAGATCCTCCGTGCCCATCGTGATATGCATACCCTCGCCGTGGGCATAACCAAGGTAGGCGATGATCACATCCGGATGATAGCCAAGGCCGTCCTGCATACCGCGGCACCATACTGTATCACCTGTGATATAGACGGTCTTCTCGCCCTCTTTCCGGAGCACAATGCCGCTGGAATTCTGCATGGTATTGAGCACATGCTGGATCTTGCCGTCGCCGTGGCGTCCGGGAATCCGGATGATGTCCACATCCTCAAAATGTGTGCTCAGCGTCATATTGATGGTCTGCGTCTTCTTCATTCCATAATTCCTGACCAGGTCCTTGTCATTGAGGTTCTGGGTATAGAAAGGCATATCCTTCGGAATATGGTCTGCTGCCTCCTGATCGATATGGCCCGGATGCACATGTGTCAGCAGAATCGCCTGCACACCCTTCATGATTTCGTCCGGATCCGCCGGAAGATTCGTAAGCGGCGGCTTCTCGGGATAATGGGTCGTCTTCAGCTTGTGTGTCACACCTGCCGGACGGAACATCGGGTCCAGCAGAAATACCTTCCTGCCATACTCCAGCTTCATTGTACAGTTTCTGTAAAAATAGATTTTCATTGCCTGTCTCCATCCCTTTTCCGGTGCCTGTCCGGATTTCCGGAAAAAATCAGTGCATCCGATGAGTCTATTAAATAATAGTTTCCCAATGTATGAGACTATATAAGGGCCTATATTTTATGGCTAAACCCTTCGATTCAGGTCCTGTTCGCCTCACTTGAACTGTCGAAGCGCATAAAGCATTGCATATTTAGCACTTTTC
>Ga0214925_100052_pt1 | contig 118334 bp, 103 predicted proteins | sample Stichaenrichment_FD_168299 | JGI IMG/M metagenome (GOLD analysis project Ga0214925, IMG submission 168299) | Xylose enriched microbial communities from anaerobic bioreactor in Madison, Wisconsin, United States - 63SRT | ecosystem: Engineered > Bioreactor > Anaerobic > Unclassified | place: USA... | reverse complement strand
CTACCACATCGCGAGGGTGCCGCGGCCCGCCGGGAAGATCTTGCGGATATCGTGCACCATACACTATAGCCTAGGCTCAGACTGGCTGCATGCCTTCAGGCAGCCCAGCTATGCAAATTGGGCTTGTTCGGCTTTTTGAAGTTTTAATTGTCTAACTCCCTTTCAGTAAGCAGTGGCTAACATAGATGCATTGCCGAAAGAGGGGAGTCATTCATGATGGACAAGAGGCTTCTGGCGCTTGTGCCAGAAGCGATGCGCCATGTCATTCTTGCTGTGGCGTGGAAATGGGCAGGGCTTCTGTCCAATATCTGCCTCGTCTGGGGCGTGGCATCAGTGCTTGCAGCCGTGCTTGAAGGTACCGCAGTGCCTTATGGCATGGCAGCCATCCTTATCGCAGTTGCCTGCGTGGGCAAGGCCATTTCGGTCTGGGCGCAGGAGCGCGAGAGCTTTGCGGCATCCCAGGATGTGAAGCGGAAGCTCCGCCGCGCCATCCTCGAGAAGCTGCTTCGGCTCGGTCCTGCCTATGATTGGCAGGTATCGACGGCTGAAGTCGTGCAGCTCTCAGTCGAGGGATGCGAGCAGCTCGAGACCTACTTCGGGCAGTATCTGCCGCAGATCTTCTATTCGGTTCTGGCACCTGTCACGCTCTTTGTCGTGACTGCCCCGATGGATCTTGCTGCCGCTATCGTGCTGCTCGTCTTCGTGCCGCTCATCCCGCTCACGATCGTGGCTGTGCAGAAGATCGCAAAGCGCATCCTTTCTGCCTATTGGGACCAGTACACCGAGCTCGGCGATTCCTTCCTCGAGAATCTCGAAGGACTTACGACGCTCAAGATCTATGGGGCTGACGGGGCGCGCCACGAGGCGATGAACAAGGAGGCAGAGCACTTCCGCATCGTCACGATGAAGGTGCTCTCGATGCAGCTCAACTCCATCATCGTTATGGACATTGTCGCCTTGGGCGGCGCTGCGGCAGGTATCTGGGTCGCGCTTTCCGCTCTTGCCGCAGGCACGATCACCATCTTCCAGACGCTTGCAATCGTGCTGCTCTCGGCAGACTTCTTCCTGCCGATGCGCCAGCTCGGCTCCTTCTTCCATGTGGCAATGAATGGCATTACTGCCTCGGGCAAGATCTTCCGTCTCCTCGAGCTTCCCGAGCCTGAGAAGAAGGAAGGCATCCCTGCCAAGGACAGTGTGCCGGTGCTCGAGGATGTGAGCTTCTCCTATGACGGGGAACGCGAAGTGCTCCACGATATCAGCCTCACGGTCGCGCCCACGGGCATTACCGCTATCGTCGGCCTTTCCGGCTCCGGCAAGTCGACGGTCTCGGCACTTATGGGCGGGCGTCTCACGGGATACAAGGGCCACATCCGCTACGGTGCGCTCGAGCTTGCCGATGCAGATCCTGCGGCGCTTGCGGAGCATGTCACAACGGTCGGTGTCGGTGCCTATCTCTTTGCGGGTACCGTGCGCGAGAACCTGGCCATGGCAAAGGCGGATGCGACGGATGAGGAGATGTGGGAGGCGCTTCAGGCGGCAAGCCTCGATGGCTTCCTCAGGACGCAGGAGGGCCTCGAGACGAAGCTCACGCAGGATGGGCAGAACCTCTCGGGCGGCCAGCGCCAGCGCCTCGCGTTCGCCCGTGCCTATCTCCATGGCTCCGACCTCTACATCTTCGATGAGGCGACAAGCAATATCGATGCAGAGAGCGAAAGCGTGCTCCTCTCTTCGATTTATGGGCTTGCCGAGATGCATCCTGTCGTAATGATTGCCCACCGTCTTGCGAACGTCGTGGACGCCGAAAAGATCTATGCGATGGACCAGGGACGTGTCGTCGAGTCCGGCACGCATGAAGAGCTCCTTGCGAAGGATGGCACCTACGCCCGCATGTGGGCAAGCCAGCAGGAGCTCGAAGCTTTCGGAAGAGGTGATAGCCGTGACTAGGCACAGCAATTTCCGTCTCATGGGACGCATGCTCGGCTTCGTGAAGCCGATGGTCGGCGTCATGTGCATCTCGGTCGTCTGCGGCATCCTGGGATTCGTCTGCGCGACGGCGCTGCCGGTGCTTGCAGCAGAGGCAGTGCTCTCTGTTGCCGGCAAGGGCTCTCTTGCCTGGAGCGTCGGCGCATTCGGAGGCATGCTTGTTGTTCTGGCTGTGGCGAGAGGCATCCTGCACTACATCGAGCAGCGCTGCAACCACTACATCGCCTTCAAGCTCCTGGCCCATATCAGGGACCTTGTCTTTGGAGCTCTGAGAAAGCTTGCCCCCGCCAAGCTCTCCGGCAGGAACAGGGGCGAGCTCATCTCGACGATCACGAGCGACATCGAGCTCCTCGAGGTCTTCTATGCCCATACGATTTCGCCGGTCTTGATTGCAGCAGGAATGACGATTGTGCTCATGGTGTTTCTTGCGAACCTCGCGCCGGTCTTTGCGCTTGTGGCGCTTTGCGGCTACATCCTTGTCGGCGTGGTCTCGCCGATTGCCGTCTCGAAGGCATCGGGCGTAGGCGGCACCCAGGCACGTGCCGTGCAGGCAAGCCTTTCAGGCTATGTCCTCGACAACCTGCGCGGCCTGGCCCAGGTCATCCAGTACGGGGCAGGGGATGCGAGGCTCTCTGGCCTCGACGAGCGCAGCCGTGCTCTCGTGGATGTGCAGCGTGGCCTCAAGGCAAAAGGCGTTGCCGGCTCTGCGGTGGTCGGCGTGCTTGTCGTCCTCACGGCAGCAGCCCAGCTCTTCATCGGCGCTCCGCTCGTCGCAGCTGGTGCGGTCACGCCGGAAGCCTATGTGCTTGCGGTCGTGACGACGCTTTCCTCCTTCGGGCCCTATGTCGCGCTTGCAAACCTCGGCTCCACGCTCCAGCAGACTCTTGCCTCGGGCGAGCGCGTGCTTGCCATCCTCGATGAGAAGCCTCAGGTCGAGGAGGTTGAGGTCGGCAAGGAGCCAGCCTTCACCGGTGCCGCTGCAGAGAGCGTGAGCTTCTCCTATGCAGACGAGGAAGTGCTCCACGATGTATGCCTCGAGATTCCCAAAGGCAGGATTGTCGGCATCTCCGGCAGGAGCGGATCAGGCAAGTCGACGTTCTGCCGTCTCCTCATGCGCTTCTGGGATGTGGACAAAGGCAGGATCTCGATCGGTCCGAACGATATCAGGCGGGTGAGGACCGCACATCTCCGGAGCCTCGAGGCCTTCGTCGAGCAGGATACCGTTCTCTTCCATGACAGCATCAGGGAGAACCTGCTGATTGCGAAGCCCGATGCAACAGAGGAGGAGCTCAAGGAGGCCTGTGCCCAGGCATCCATCCTCGATTTCATCGAGAGCCTGCCCAAGGGCTTCGACACTGAGGTAGGCGAGCTCGGCGATACGCTTTCCGGCGGCGAGCGCCAGCGCCTGGGGCTTGCCCGTGCCTTCCTGCACGATGCGCCGTTCGTGCTCCTCGATGAGCCGACGTCGAACCTCGATGCCCTGAACGAGGGTGCCGTGCTCAAGGCGCTCGATGAGCAGCGCGGGAAGCGGACGGTCCTTCTGATCTCGCATCGGCCGAGTACGCTTGCGATTGCAGATGAAGTGATCTTGCTCGACCAGGGCAGGGTCAGCTAGCAGGTTCCCAACCGATGAAAGCAAGGTGGCAGGATGCGCGTCCTCTATATCGTTCTCGGCCTTCTCTTCTTGGCGCTCGGCACAGTGGGCATTGTCCTGCCGCTCTTGCCGACGGTGCCCTTCTATCTTCTGGCAGCGTTCTTCCTGGGCAAGGGCTCACGCAAGCTTGATGCCTGGTTCAAGGGGACAGGCTTCTATCAAGCACATGTAAAGCCGCTGCAGGAAGGGAAGGGCATGACCGTCAGGGCGAAGGCAAAGGCCTTCGGCACAGTGACGCTCCTTCTGGGGCTTGGCTTCATCTTCATGTCAGCCATCCTGTGGGGCAGGGCGATCCTCGTGGCAGTCTGGGTCTTCCACATCTGGCTCTTCTGGGCAAAGATCCCGACAGCTGCAGATGAGGCAGATGCAGAGGAGGCTGAGGCAGAATGAGGCGGAGCCATGAGGAGACAGCGCGCAAGCGTGCCCGCGAGTCCCGTGTCGTGCATGAGATGATTGTGCTCTACTGTCGTGGAATTCATCACACGGCCAAAGGCAGTCTCTGCCCCGAGTGCGAGGCGCTCGATGCCTATGCGCAGAAGCGTATCGCGCGCTGTCCGTTCATGAGGACAAAGACGTTCTGTTCCATGTGCTCGGTGCATTGCTATGCACCCAAGCAGCAGGAAGAGATCCGTCAGGTCATGCGCTACTCAGGCCCCCGCATCCTCTTCCGCCATCCTGTCATGTGCGTGCATCACGCTATCGACACGCTCGAGGCGAAGAGGCGGAGCCGGGAGAGGGCCAAGGCATAGGTCGGGAAAGGCGGGGTCTATCAAGCAAGCGAGAGGCAGTCCGGTTCGAGCCGGACTGCCTCTCGCTCATGTCTGCATGTCCTTACAACCTTGAAGGGATGCCTAAGTCGCATTATGGATGCTCCTTATTTCGACTTATCCGATAAGTCGAAATAAGGAATGCTGCAGCATATGGCTGGCCAAGAGCATGTCGGCATAAGAAAGCGCCCCCGGCGGCTGGGGACCGCTGAGGGCGCTGGCTCCTGCTGGGGATGCAGGAAGGGCTACTCTATTCCTTTGTTGCCTTCTCCTGTGCGCGCCAGCGGTTCATCTTCATGTGGCGGCGGACAAAGTAGAGGACGATGAGGGCAATGATGGCAGCCTGGACGACCTCGACGAGGGTCACGATCGTGGCCTGATGCCAGATGCCGACAGAGAGTGCGTTGGAGTTCGCCTCGGTGTAGAGGATGTCATGTGCAGCACGGCGCAGGGCCTGGTGTCCTGCTGCAGTGGAGAGGGTGTCAGAGGTGAGGGACTTGTCCTGGAGGAAGGCAAGGTAGAGGTCATTGCCGGCACGCAGGCCGCGGTTGATGTTCACGGTATCGGCAGCGAGGACGCAGTCCGTGACGACGGTGCCATGGAAGCCCCATTCGTTCCTGAGGACGTTCGTGAGGAGAGCCGTGGACTCGGCGCAGGGCGTCGTGCCAAGCTTGTTGTAGGCGCTCATGATGCCGTGGGCATCAGCGGTCTTGACGGCAATCTCGAAGGGCTTGAGGTAGATCTCGCGCATGGCCTGCTCGTTTGCCCAGTTCACAAGGCCGCCTGCATCGCAGCGGTGCGTCTCCTGGTCGTTCAGGGCAAAGTGCTTGAGGTAGCAGTAGACGCCGTTGTCCTGGATGCCTTCGATCTCTGCGGCCACAATCTTGCCGGTGAGCTCGCCGTCCTCGGAGACATACTCATAGTTCCTGCCGCCGAAGGGGCTCCTGTGGGTGTCTGCACCCGGTGCATAGAGGCCTGCGACATCGAGAGCGTTGGCTTCCTGGGCGAAGAGGCTGCCGACCTTGTTGGCAAGCTCGGTGTTCCACGTGCAGCCTAGGACGCTCTGGCCTGTGAGCTGGGTGCCGGTGTAGCCTGCCATGATGTTGTTGACGCCGTTCGGGCCATCGCACTCCACGAGTGCCGGCTTGTCGACGCTCTTTGCGCTGAAGGTCATCCAGCCGCCGTTGCCGACGAGCATCTTCTGCTCATCGAGGGTCATCTGGTCGAGAAGCTTGTCCCACTGGGGATCGTCGTAGTCAAGTCCTGCCATGTCAGAGAGCTTGAGGCCGTTCTTCGCGCCGTAGGTGACATCTTCCACATCGTCGTTCTCGATGGCAGCGGGGTTGTCGAGCGCGTCCTTCACCTCGGCAGAGGCCTCCTTGGAAGCCGGTGCCATCTTCGGGAACGTGCCTGCCCAGTCAGCGCGGGAGAGATACGTGATGCCATCGCCGGACGACACGTCGTCGAACTGGTTTGTGGCTGCGACCTCGTCGGTCGAGCGCTTGCCGTCGTTTGCGTCGTTGTAGATGTAGTCGCTATCCACATGCACGGTGCGGGTGTCGACGATGTCGTGGGAGTTCGTGCGCAGGCTCACCTGGTAGTCGCCTGCCTCGAGCACGTAGGCGCCGCCTTCGGCCTTGATGCCCTGGTAGTCGTAGCTGGCCATGTCCTCATGCGTCCAGCTGAGCGTGATCTCCTGGCTCTCGCCGGGGTCGAGGAGCTTCGTCTTTGCAAAGTCGCCGAGCACGCAGGCGCTCTTCTCGATGCCGCCCTTCGTGTAGGGAGCGGAGTAGTAGCCTTCCACGACATCTTTGCCGGCAACGGAGCCGGTGTTCGTGACCGTGACCTTCATCGTGATGTTCGTGCCATTGTCGGTGAAGCCGGAGATCTTCTCATCGAAGGTCGTGTAGGAGAGGCCATAGCCGAACGGGTACTGGACGGTCGAGGCATAGTCGATGTAGCCATCCTCGGCTGCCGTCTCGTAGTAGCGGTAGCCCACATAGATGCCTTCGGCGTAGTCCACATAGTGGACGTTCTCGGTGCCGGACGTCGCGTCGCCAGTGCCTGCGAAGAGTGCCTGGTTCGTGTGCTGGACGTTCGAGTAGTCATGGGCGCCGAAGTTGTAGTAGCTCGGTGCAGAGGCAAGAGAGTAGGCAAAGGTATCGGTCGTACGGCCGGAGGGGTTGACGGCACCGGTGAGCACCTGGCCGATTGCATCGCAGCCGGTGGAACCAGGAGTTCCGACCCAGAGCGCTGCGTCGATGCTGTCAGAATCCAGGAAGCCGAGCTCCATAGCATTCGGGCTGTTGAGGACGACAACGACCTTCGAGAAGTTCGACTCCACCATCGAGAGGAGATCCTCCTCGTTCGGTGTGAGCTGAAGGTAGCTCCTGCCAGCCTCGGATCCCTCGTAGTCTGCCATGTCGGTCGGGAGGTCAAAGCCCTCGCCGCCCTTGCGGGTAAGCACGACGAGCGCCGTGTCGGAGTAGGCCCTCGCGTTGTCGATGACATCCTGCGTGTAGGTAGACTGGGGCAGCTCATAGAGGTTCCAGTCGGTGCCGACGAGGCCCTTGTTCTCGGAGCTCAGGGCGTTCTCGTCGTAGAAGGACTCGAGGTCGGGGTTGACCTGGAGGCCTGCGTCCTCGAGGCCCTGATAGAACGTCACGTTCTTCGAGCTGTCGCCCGAGCCGGAGCCCGTGCCGCCGTAGCTGAAGTTGTTGCCGGCCGTGGAGCCGAAGACGTTCACCTTCTGCGTGCCGTCAAGCGGCAGGGCATTGTTCTGGTTCTTGAGCAGGATGATGCCCTCTGACTCGACTTCCTGGGTCACGTCGCGCGTGGCGTCGGATGCCTGTGTCACGGCCTCTGAGCTTGTGTCAGGCTTCGAGGTGAAGGTTACGGCAATATCGAAATACGGTCTCACGAAGATGCCGACGGCGAGCGTGACCGTAGCGACGAGTGCCGCGAGGATGCACATGAAGACGAAGAGCACGCGCTTCGGGCGCTTCACGGGCTTTGCTGCCTTGCCGTCCTTTCCCTTCTTCTCCGGCAGGTGGAACTTGTGCGTATCTGCCATGTATGGTCTCCCTTCCCAGAATGCTTTGAGCTAGCTATCCAACGCCTTGAAGACTAGGGAGGGAGGGGCATGCCTTGGGGCCCGTGGCATAATCGTGGATGGTCTGTGACATAATCGGGAACGAAGCCGGTCGAAAGGAAGAGGGTCGGGAGTGTATCGGGTGCTGGTCATAGAGGACACGCCAGAAGAGGCCAAGCGCCTCACGGGACATCTCAGGACCTATGGCGAGCGGAAGGGATACGGCTTCTCGATCGAGGTCCTTCCCAGCGCGCTCGAGTTCGTGAACTCGAAACATGAGGCAGACATCATCTTCCTCGATATCAGCCTGCCGGGCATCTCCGGCATGGAGGCGGCGGAAATCCTGCGCAGCTACGACCCCGAGACGCCGCTCGTCTTCGTCACGAACCTCGCACAGTACGCTGTGGAAGGATATGCGGTCGACGCCGTCGACTTCATGGTGAAGCCGGTGTCGTACGAGGACTTCGCTCTGCGGATGGACCGCGTGATGCGGATGGTGAAGAGGAGGAGCGAAGAGACGGTCGCGCTTCCCACCGCAGAAGGCATCCGTGTCGTGCGCCTCTCCGACATCCTTTACATCGATATCGTGAAGCACAACCTCAAATATCACCTTGCAGGCGAGGAAGAGCCGCTCTCGAGGCGTGGCAGCATCGGTGCCATCGCACAGGAGCTTGAGGACAAGGGCTTCCTGAAGATTGCTGCTTCCTGCGTCATCAACATGGCCCAAGTCGCCCGCATCCGTACGGCCTCGGTCGTGATGAGCGATGGCACGGAGCTCTACTTCAGCCGCTCGCAGAAGAAGCCGGCACTCGAACGACTCGCTGCCTACGTCGGAAGGGGCATCTAGTGCCTGCCTGGCTCTGGTCTGCAGCAAGCCTCGCGAGCATCGTAATCCGTGTCGCTTTCGGCATCGCCGTCTTCGCCGTGGCGCTGAAGCCGAAGGAAGGCTTCGCGGGAAGGCTTCTTGCCGCCCTCGCGGTGGCTATGGCAGCTGTCCTTCTCATTTCCTGGCAGGCAACGGCAATGCCGGCCACGCCGATAGAGGCAGCGGGGGCCGGAGGCTATCTCCTCCAGTTCCTTGCCTTCTCGGCACTCCTCGTGGGATCGGTCGCTGTCGTGCGCTTCCTTTCGGATGCAAGCATCTGGGCGTGCCTGTTCTGCTGCTCCTGCGGCTATGCGCTCCAGAATCTCGCATCGGGTGCCTCGGAGCTCATATGGGTGCTTGCTCTCGGAACAGGGCCTGAGGCGGAGCCGGGGCGCCGGGTGCTCTTCGGTCCCTACACGCTCCTCAACTTCATCATCTCTGCCATCCTCTATCTTGCAGTTTGGTACTTCTTCGTCAGGAAGTCCGATGCAGAGGGGCTTGCAGGCGTGAGCAATCCTGCCATGATCCTCATGATGGCGGTCGTGATCCTCATGGTCATCGGCTTCGACCTGGTGATCAAGAGCCTTTCGGCTGACGGCATCTCGGTGGCCTACGTCCTGGCGCTGCGGTCCGTCCATGGCTTCATCTGCGTCTTCACGGTCCTTATGGAGTACGAGCTTCTCATCAATAGCCGCCTTGCCGCCCAGCGCGATACAGCCCGTCATGTCCTGGCAGAGCGCCAGCGCCAGTACCTCACGAGCCGGCAGACGATGGATGCGGTGAACATGCGCATGCACGAGCTGCGCCACCGGGTGTTCCGGACACTCTCCGATGCCGGCACAGAGCTCGGCGAGGAGACGGCTCAAGAGCTCCTGCGCGAGGTCAGCGTCTACGATGCGGTCGTGCACACAGGCAATGAAGCGCTTGATACCGTGCTTTCGGAGAAGCGGCTCGTCTGCCAGGACAAGGGCATAACGCTCTCCTGCATAGCGGACGGGGCTGCCTTGGGGTTCATGGCAGGAGAGGACATCTATGTCCTCATGGGAGCGGCGCTCGACGAGGCGATAGCGGCCTCAGCAGCTGTCGCGGATGCGCACCGCCGCTCGATCTCCGTTGTTTGCCGCCGCGCCATGGGGACGGTGTCTGTGCACATCGAGCTCTGGGGAAAGACGGACTTCGCCGACAACGCTATCCCTCTCGTCGCGAAGCGCTATGGCGGGACGCTTTCCTGTGCGACAGGAGAGGACAAGTCCCGGATCGACCTTCTCTTCGAGGAGCCCGAAGAGGACGCGAAGTAGGCTTCTTGCTACGAAAAAGGGAGGATCCTTCCGAATCCTCCCTGAAAGACTGTATGTCCGTTTCTCCTACATTGGCATCGTCGGTGCGATGAAGGTACGGGCCAGATACTTCTGGTCGAGGTTGTAGAGGCCCTGCGGCGTGCCAGCAAAGAGCTTGTAGTCGTTGATCATGTCGCGGGCGTTCGTCTCCTCTTCGCCCTGCTCCTTCACGAACCAGTCGAGCATCTGCATGGTCCTGAAGTCATGGATCTCATAGGCAGCGGCGTAGCACTCGTTGATGCAGGAAGTGATGTACTCCTCGTGCTTGAGGCCAGCCTCCATCGGCTCGAGGTCGTTTGCATACTCGTTCGTCGGCTTGTCGATAGCCTCGAGGGTGACCTTTGCGTCATTGTCCAGCAGATAGCGGCGCAGGATCTTTGCGTGGGCAACCTCTTCCTGGACCTGGATCATGTACCAGTTCGCATAGCCCTTGAGGTTCCTGTCCTCGTAGTAGTCTGCGAAGGTCAGATAGAGATAGGCGGAGTAGAGCTCCTTGTTGATCTGCTTGTTCAGGATGTCTGCAACCTTTTCATTCAGTGCCATGATCGGACCCCTCTCGCTTGCTTTTCCATTGCGTAGTAGCTTGTACCCGCAATTCCTGAGAGTGTGCAGAGATGCGCCCGAATGGAGGAAGCTGCATCCAAATGACACCGCCATGCCAGATAGGAGCCTGCAGCATTCTGCGGACAGGTGCTGATACGATGTATCTGGCAAACGTCTGGAAGGGGAATATCGTGGGGCTCCGGCTGCTTGCGCTCGATATGGACGGCACGCTTCTGACATCCGAAAAGACCGTATCGGATGCGACCTGGGCGGCACTGGGCCGGCTTGCCGACAAAGGCGTGACCCTGGCACTCTGCACAGGAAGGAATGCGCTCGAGGCGCGCTGGTCTCTTGGAGGGGCGACAGGTCCCATCCGCTACGGCGTCCTTGCATCGGGTGCGCTCACGTATGACTTCGGGACGGGAGACATCCTCGATGCCCATACAATCGATGCTTCTGCTGCCATCCGGATCGTGCGTGCCGCCAAGGCAGAAGAGGCGATGGCGGTAGTGTTCTATCCGGATCTCTGCCTCTGCCGGAAAGAGGATGCAGACCATATGGACACGTTCCATATGGGCGTCTATCAGAGCATGTACCAGAGCATCTACCATTTCGAGGACGATCTTGCAGGCTATATCGAGGTCCATCCAAGAGATATCGTGAAGGTGCTCGTCTATCACCGGGATACGGCTGCACGTGCCCAGACACGGAAGCAGATCGAAGGCCTTGGCCTCTGCCTGGCCGATGCGGAGACGACCTCGCTTGAGTGCTCGCCGGAAGGCATCAGCAAGGCAGAGGGGCTCGAGGTGCTCTCGCGCGAGCTTGGCATCCCGCTTTCGGAGATGGCAGTTGCAGGGGATGGAGCAAACGACCTGGAAGCGCTCCGCGTGGCAGGATGCGCTATCGCGATGGACAATGCCATTCCCGAAGTGAAGGAAATTTCCGATCTCGTCGTGGCAGACAACGACCACGACGGGATAGCGGAAGCGGCAGAGAGGCTCTTCTACGTCTAGGCTGCCGCATGTCCCCTTGCCATGGATATCGCTCGTGCCTGCACAAGAAGAGAGCCGGTGCGGGTGCACCGGCTCTTAGGCAGCATCTCTGCAATCGCTTTTGATTAAGCGATGTTGTAGAAGGCGTTCCTGCCGAGGAACTCTGCAGAGGAGCCGAGCCTGTCCTCGATACGGAGCAGCTGGTTGTACTTCGCGACACGGTCGGTGCGGGCAGGGGCTCCTGTCTTGATCTGGCCTGCGTTCGTGGCAACTGCAAGGTCTGCAATCGTCGTGTCCTCGGTCTCGCCGGAACGGTGGGAGACGACAGCGGCATATCCTGCCCTCTTTGCCATCTCGATGGCCTCGAGGGTCTCGGTGAGGGAGCCGATCTGGTTGACCTTGATGAGGATTGCGTTGGCTGCGCCGAGCTCGATGCCCTTCTTGAGGCGCTTCGTGTTCGTGACGAAGAGGTCGTCGCCGACGAGCTGGACCTTCTTGCCGAGGCGCTCGGTCAGCTTCTTCCAGCCGTCCCAGTCCTCCTCAGCAAGGCCGTCCTCGATGGAGATGATCGGATAGGTGGCAACGAGCTTCTCCCAGTAGTCGACCATTTCGTCAGAGGAGAGCGTCCTGCCCTCGCCCTTGAGCTCGTAGAGGCCGGTCTCCTTGTTGTAGAGCTCGGAGGTTGCGGGGTCCATTGCGAACATGAAGTCCTGGCCCGGCTTGAAGCCTGCCTTCTCGACTGCCTGCATCAGGTACTCGAAGGGCTCCGCGTTCGTCTTGAGGTCGGGTGCGAAGCCGCCCTCGTCGCCGACGCCGGTGGAGAGGCCAGCAGACTTCAGGACGTCCTTGAGCGTGTGGTAGACCTGGCTCGACCAGCGAAGGGCGGTCTTGAAGTCAGGAGCGCCGACCGACATGATCATGAACTCCTGGAAGTCGACGTTGTTGTCGGCGTGCACGCCGCCGTTGAGCACGTTCATCATCGGCACCGGCAGGGTATGTGCGTTGGCGCCGCCGAGATAGGCGTAGAGCGGCTCGTGTGCGGAGACAGCTGCTGCACGGGCGATAGCAAGGGAAGCGCCGAGGATTGCATTGGCGCCGAAGTTGCCCTTGTTCGGGGTGCCGTCAGCCTCGATCATCGCGAAGTCGGCACCGCGCTGGTCTGTGGCCTCGCGGCCGACGAGGAGCTTTGCGATCTCGTTGTTCACATGGCCGACAGCCTTCTGGACACCCTTGCCCTGATAGCGGTCCTTGTCGCCGTCACGGAGCTCGACAGCCTCGAACTCGCCGGTGGAGGCGCCGGACGGGACGATGGCACGGCCGAAGGAGCCGTCCTCGAGGGTGACTTCGACCTCGACGGTCGGGTTGGCGCGGGAGTCGAGGACCTCGCGGCCGTAGACGCTGGCAATCTTGCTCATGGCAGACCATCCTTTCTTCTGCATCCCGTTAAGTTATAGACGGGAAACTGTTGTCTCTACCCTAGCTGATGGGGAAGGTGCTGGGGCAGATAAGTTTGGCAAAACGAACAATCTTCATTCCTTCAGCAGAGCTCATGGTGTCCTGCCGGGGGATCTTTCCTGTACGACTCATACCTTACCCCGCCCAGACCCCTTTAGACGCTAAATCCTATAAAATTAGTAGCATTTACAGAAGCATGACATCTTGGCCTGTCGGAGCATCCTTTTGTGGAAGTGTCGCCGCATCTCTTGCACAAAAGGCGCTCAAGCGCCACAGTTTCCTCTATATAGAGAGTCAGAGCAGGAGAGGGGCTGGCCATGCCGGACAAGCGCAGGGATGTCATCTCGTGGGACGAGTTCTTCATGAGGGTCGCTATCGCGGCAAAGCTCCGCAGCAAGGATCCCAATACCCAGGTCGGTGCCTGCATCGCTGACACGAACCACCGCATCCTGAGCGTCGGCTATAACGGCACCCCCTCTGCCATCAACGACGACGATTTCCCGTGGGGCTCCTCGGACGATCCTCTGAATGACAAGCACAGCTATGTCGTGCATGCCGAGGCAAACGCGATTCTGAACTTTCGGGGGAGCCTGAAGGACATGCAGGGCGCGACGGTCTATGTGACGCTCTTCCCCTGCCATGAGTGCGCAAAGCTCCTGGCGCAGGCAGGCATCGGCGAGGTCGTCTACCTCGACAACAAGTATGAGGGTACGATCGACAACCAGATCAGCTGCCGTGTGCTCGACTCCTGCGGCATCAAGTACCGCCAGGTCGAGGTCACGGAGTAAGAGGTCTGAGGCAGAGAAGAGGAGCGCCGCATCCTTCTGGGTGCGGCGCTCCTGCCATGAGCATATGTTTCGGGGCTAGGCATGCGCCTTGGACTTTGCCCTGGCACGGGCTCCGCCGTGGTCTCCCGGGTGGCGCGTATGCTTCTTCTTTGGCTTGGCGAGATCGAGGCCACGCTTGCCGAGCTTGCGCATGCCAAAGGACTTGGGAGATCCGTCGTAGACCCTCTCCTCGTCCGTACGCTTCTTCTGGCGCGGCTTCTGGCGCTTGGAAGACGCATTGGCGTTCTTCGGACGACGCTCGTGGTTCCTCTGGTCGCGCTTCTGGTCCTTCTCCTGGTCCCTCTTCTGGCTCTTGGGACGGCGCTCGTCGGATGCCTCTGCCTTCGTGCGTTCGCTGCGGGCATGCGCCGGCTTTGCAGCATGCTCAGCCTTCTTCGGCTTCCTGGCGGCGACATGCTTTGCCTCGTGCTCGAGCTTCTCGCCTGTGCTCTCGGCAAGCGCTGCCTCCTCGTCCTGGACGCGCTCGGACTGGGTGCGCTTCGACTCGGCGCGGCGTGCCTGGGCATGCTGGCGCTCGATGCGGCGGCGGATCTTCTTCGGCATGAGCTTGTCCTGCGGATTGCGCTCAGGGTCGAGGAAGCCCGGGTTCTCGCCGAGATCGAGGCCTTCGGTGTCGGGGTAGTCGGGGATGACAGAATCCATCAGCTGCTCGGCATCGCGCAGATAGAGGTAGTCGTCCGGCTCGACGAGGGAAAGTGCCCAGCCCTCTTCGCCGGCTCTGCCCGTGCGGCCGATGCGGTGGATGTAGTTCTCGATATCGTCGTGGGGGACGTCGAAGTTGATCACGTAGGAGACATCGGAGACGTCGATGCCACGGGCAAGGACGTCGGTGGCCACAAGCACGTCGACCATGCCATCAGCGAAGTGGGAAAGCGCACGCTGGCGCTGGTTCTGGCTGCGGTCGCCGTGGATCGGAAGGCAGGAGATGCCGGCCTTCCTGAGCTTCTTGCAGAGGGTATCGGCGCGGTGCTTGCCGTTGCAGAAGACGATGACACGCTTCTGGCCGCGCTTCTTCAGGATATCGATGAGGACCTGCGTCTTTGCTTCATGGCTCACAGCGAGGGCATATTGTTCGACCGTCTTGGCGGCGGTGCCCCTGTGGGCAATCTCGATGGGGACGGGGTCATGCACGAGCGTGCTCGTGTGCTTCAAGACGGATTCGTCGAGCGTTGCGCTGAAGAGGAGCGTCTGGCGCTCTTCCGGCATGTCGGCGACGATTGTCTTCACGTCGGGCAGGAAGCCCATATCGAGCATGCGGTCTGCCTCGTCGAGGACGAGCATCTGGACCTCATCCAGATGGCAGGCATCCTGCTTCATGAGGTCCATGAGGCGTCCCGGTGTGGCAATGAGGATGTCGGTGCCGTCGGCCAGTGCGCGCTTCTGAGGCTCGTAGGAGACGCCGCCCACGACAGACGTGCAGATGTGATGGGTCCTCTTTGCGATCTGGGATGCTGCGGTCTCGATCTGCTGGGCAAGCTCGCGTGTCGGCGTGAGGACAAGCATCAAGGGGCCATGTCCGCGCTGGGCGTGTCCCAGCATCTGCATGGCAGGAAGGAGGAAGGCGCAGGTCTTGCCTGTGCCGGTCTGGGCTGCCGCCACGACGTCGTGGCCAGCCAGAACTTCAGGGATGGCAGCAGCCTGCACAGGGCTCGGCTCGGTGTAGCCGAGGTCGGAGACTGCCCGGAGGAGTCTTTCATCAAGGCCGAGCGCTGCGAATGCAGGAGAAAGAGCGCCCTTCTTGGGGGCCTTGTTCTTGGATGATGTGGAAGTCATGCACGCTCCATGGTATGGCGCACACCTGGACGAATGCCGAGCGCTTGGTGCGGGCATATGTGCGCGGAATCGATACCACACTAGAAGTATTTGCCTTTCGGTGTGTGGCGGTTCGGTGTGTACGCCAAAAGAACGCAAACAGACGCAGGAAAAAGGCGGCATCCGTGTGGGATGCCGCCTTCGGGAAAGCGGTGGATCTGAGGCTCTCTATGCCTTGTGGGAGGAGCCGAGGTTGTCCATGTGGGAGGACACGACGGCGACGATCTCGTCCATGCCGGGGCCGGACGGCTTCTTCGGGTCGAAGTTCTCCGGATGCTCTGCCATGTAGCCCATGAAGCCACGGGTGAAGGCCTGGCGGAGCTCGGTTGCATAGTTGACCTTGCAGATGCCATTGCGGATGGCTTCTGCGACCTGGTCGTCAGGCACGCCGGACGTGCCGTGAAGTACCAGCGGGACCTCGACCTTGGAGCGGATCTCCTTCAGGATCTCCTGCTCGATGTGCGGGGTGCCCTTGTAGACGCCGTGTGCCGTGCCAACGCCGACAGCAAGGGAGGAGCACTTCGTGCGCTCGACGAACTCCTTTGCCTCGTCAGGATCGGTGAAGGGGTTCTCGCCCTTCACAGCCGGGCCGTCGTCCTCCTTGCCGCCGACCTTGCCGAGCTCTGCCTCGACGGGCACGCCCATAGCATTGGCGACCTTCGTGACGGACTCGGTGAGGGCCATGTTGTCCTCGAAGGGGACATGGGAGCCGTCGATCATGACGGAAGTATAGCCAGCGCGGAGAGCCTGCATGCAGCGGTCGAAGCCATCGCCGTGGTCGAGGTGGAGGGCTACCGGCACCGTGGCGGCGTCAGCTGCGCACTTGACCATAGCGGCGAAGTAGTCGAGGCTTGCGTACTTGATCGTGCCCGGCGTCGTCTGCATGATGACAGGGGAGCGCCTCTCCTCGGCTGCACGGATGACAGCCATAACGAACTCGAGGTTCTCCACATTGAAGGCGCCTACGGCGTAGTGGCCTTCCTGCGCGTCCAGAAGCATCTGCTTGGTGGTGACGAGCATTTCGTACTCCTTCCTGCATCCTTTCGGGATGCAAACGGTTTGCATAGATGGCAGAGGGGGCAGCTGGCCCCGGATAGCGCTAGGACAGAGGCTCCACAGCAGTCTTCTTCATGAGGGAGGAGGCAATGTCCGGATTGAAGCGTCCTGTGGAGGGGGAGAGACAGTTTGCCGTGGCGCGGGACATGGCAAAGCGCAGGCACTCGGGAGCGGAAAGCTTCCTTGCAAGCGCAACGGCAAAGCAGCCGACAAGGGTGTCACCTGCTCCTACCGGGTTCACGACCTCGATCTTCGGGGCACGGCCGCGGAAGATGCCCTCGTCGCATGCCATGACCGACCCATCGCCGCCCAAGGACACGACCACATAGGCAATGCCCTTCTTCTCGTGGAGCTCCTGGGCAGCATGCGCTGCCTCTTTGATGGATGCGACCTCATGCCCCAGAATCTGGGCGATCTCGTCCGTGTTCGGCTTCACCATGTCCGGCGCTGCCTCGATGCCGCACGTGAGGGAGGCGCCTGACGTATCGAGGATGACAGGCGTGCCTGCTGCGTGGATGTCTTCTATAAGTGTGGCATAGGCGTCCTTGGGAAGGCCTGCCGGAAGGCTGCCGTTCAGGGTCACGACATCTGCCTTCTCGGCAATCTCCTGAAGCTTCCTGCGCAGGGTCTCGAACTCCTCTGCCGTGACGGGACGTCCCGGCTCGTTGAACTCGGTCGAGCGTCCATCAGGCTCGAGCAGGTTCACGCAGCAGCGCGTCTCGTTTGCCACCTGGACGAAGTCCTCGGCGATGCCGTCCTTGGCCAGGAGGTCGAGAAGATAGCGGCCATTGTTGCCGCCGACGAATCCTGTCGCCAGGACCTCTTCGCCTGAGGCAGCGACAGCGCGGGCAGCGTTGAGCCCTTTGCCGCCAGCCGAGTCGAGCACCTGGGCGACACGTGAGACGTGTCCGAGCTCTATTGCATGATCGAGACGATAGGCCTTGTCGATCGACGCATTGAGGGTGACGCAAGCAATCATGTACGGCTCCTCGTTAAGGCACTGTAAATAGATACCAGTTTCTGAAAGGTACTGAAAGCGATTCCAGTTTCTGTCTTCCATGCGCTGAGTTAGAAGATACCAATAAATGGGATCTGGTAGCACCAGATTTATGGGTGGTATTTCAAAAAAGTGACCATTAACAGGGAAAACGTGGTGCGAGTGGTATGAATTCTGACGCAAACGGCTACTAGGACACATTTTTCGCAAAGTCGGCCCCAGGTGGCAAAGACTTCGATAAAGTACAAGTCATGGTACGTGGTTACAACAAGTTGCAGACTCGAATGCTTTCCGAAACATTCAAGATGCGTGAACGTTACAGACGGATTCTAGGCTGTGTTCCAGAAAGCGAATCCGAGTGCAGAGGAGAAGCACACGATGGTAGGTTTCGTTCTGACAGGACACGGCGACTTCGCGACTGGTGTTGCAAGCGCCCTCGAGATGATTGCAGGACCGCAGGACCACTTCGAGGTCGTTCCGTTCCATGAGGGGGAGGAGAGCGAGTTCCCCGGAAAGCTCACGGAGGCGCTCGAGCGTGCCTCGGCCGACGGAAACGGCGCTATCGCGTTCTGCGACCTTCTGGGAGGTACGCCCTTCAACCAGACGATGGTCCTCTCCGCCGAGATGGGTGCGAATGTGGAAGTCGTTGCGGGCGTGAACCTGCCCCTGCTTCTCGAGGTCGTGGCCGAGCGCACCGAAGCCTCGACGGTCGACGAGCTTCTTGCTACGGCGCTGGAAGCAGGCAAGACTGGCGTCATCCATCCGACGCTCGATGTCGATGAGCCGGACGGAGAAGACGACGGAGACGGCCTGTAAGTCCGGCTTATATGAGAGTCAAGTGCCGCATGCGCAACTGAAGGAGAAGGGATCAAACATGGCTGAACCAAACATTGTCCTCACGCGTATCGACAACCGCCTGATCCACGGGCAGGTCGCTACCCAGTGGACCTCCACGATCGGCGCAAACCTGCTGCTCGTCGCAAATGACGACGTCGCAAGGAACACGATGCGCCAGAAGCTCATGAACATGGCAGCCCCGCAGGGCGTTGCCACGCGCTATTTCTCCATCCAGAAGACCATCGATGTCATCCACAAGGCTGCTGCCCGCCAGCACATCTTCCTGATTGTCGAGAACCCTGAGGATGCCCTCCGTCTCGTGAAGGGCGGCGTGCCCATCAAGAAGCTCAACATCGGCAACATGCACATGAGCGAGGGCAAGCGCCAGGTCGCAACCTCTGTCGCCGTGAACGACGAGGATGTCCAGGCCTTCAGGGATCTCCAGGCTGCCGGCGTCGAGCTCTTCATCCAGCGCGTGCCGTCCACGCCGAAGGAGAACGTCGAGAAGCTCTTCGAGTAGACCACTCCATTCCTGCGCAGCAGCGCAGACAACCTATTTCGATCGTGAGACGCCCTTTGGGGGAAGGGCGCTGGCGATAGCGTACGTTTTGGTCAGCGTAACTCTTGAAAGGAGGAACAAGGATGGAGTACTCAGCATTGCAGGTCTTCCTGGTCTTCGTGGTCACGTTCATCGCGGCTATCGACCAGTTCAGCTTCCTGGAGTCTCTGTATCAGCCGCTCGTCACCGGCCTGGTGATCGGCATCATCCTTGGCGACGTGCAGACCGGCCTTATTGTTGGTGGCACGTATCAGCTCATGACAATCGGCAACATGCCGATTGGCGGTGCTCAGCCGCCCAATGCAGTTGTTGGCGGCATCATGGCAGCGATTCTGGCAATCACGCTGAATCTCGAGCCTAACGTGGCGGTTGCGACCGCAATCCCGTTCTCCCTTCTGGGACAGTATGGCGTCACCCTTATCTTCACCCTCATGTCCCCGCTCATGTCCAAGTGCGATCAGTACGCAGCTGATGCCAACCCGAAGGGCATCGAGAGGATCAACTACCTCTCCATGTGCCTGCTCGGCCTCATCTTCGGCGTCGTCGTCACCCTCTTCTTCGTCGGCGGTGCTGCAGTCGGCGGCGCTGTCGTCGCGGCAATCCCGACCTGGCTCACGGCAGGGCTTTCCGCAGCTGGCGGCATGATGCGCTTCGTCGGCTTCGCCGTCCTTCTGAAGTTCATGATGAACAAGGATATGTGGGGCTTCTACTTCATGGGCTTCGGCTTCGCAATCATCGTTTCCAACATCAAAGCACTTGCAACCCCGGGCCTGCTGATCCTTGCTCTTATCGGCTTCGGCATCGCTTACTGGGACTATCAGCAGCAGACTGAGCTCAAGGGCGCAGCTGCAGCAGAACTCGACGGAGGTGAGGAAGATGGCATCTAACGAGCAGGCAAAGATCAACCGCTTTGAGGGCGCTACGAACTATCAGAACCTCACGCCGGCTCCCGATCTCGACCAGAAGACCCTCAACAAGATGGCATGGCGCTCCTGCTTCCTGCAGGCATCGTTCAACTACGAACGCATGCAGGCCGCTGGCTGGCTCTATTCCATCCTCCCGGGCCTCGAGAAGATCCATGCGGACGACAAGGAAGACCTTGCCCTGTCCATGACGCACAACATGGAGTTCTTCAACATCCACCCGTTCCTCGTCACGTTCGCAATGGGCATCATCCTGTCCATGGAGCAGAAGAAGGTCGACATCCCGACCATCCGTGCTGTCCGTGTCTCCCTCATGGGCCCGCTCGGTGGCATCGGCGACGCTCTCTTCTGGATGACGCTCGTGCCGATCACCGCAGGCATCTGCTCGAACATGGCCATCGCTGGCAACGTGTTCGGCCCGATCCTGTTCCTCATCATCTTCAATGCGGTCCAGTTCGCACTGCGCTTCGGCCTTATGAACTGGTCCTACAAGATGGGCATGACGGCGCTTGATTCCCTCATGGACCACATGCAGGCCTTCACCCGCGCCGCCTCCATCCTCGGCGTCTTCATCGTCGGCTGCCTGACCGTCACCATGGGCGGCACCCAGATCAAGGCTGTCATCCCCAACGGCACGACGCAGGCCTATGTCGCCAAGACGGCTGTCGTTCCGACCGAGAATGTCGACGACTTCGCTATCATCTCCTCCGCTGACGACGGCACCACGCTCTCCGGTATGTACGCCGCCGACGGCGAGACTCCTCTCACCGCTACCGACGCTGACGGCAACAAGGTCACCGCAGGCGCAACCGACCTCGGCAACGGCATGAGCGAAGTCACCTACATGGACACCGTCACGTCTCCTGTCACCATCGACATCGCAAGCGTCCTCGACAGCATCTGCCCGAAGCTCGTTCCTCTTGCTCTCGTCATGCTTCTCTACTACCTCTTCGCAAAGAAGAACTTCACCCCGATCAAGGCTATCGTCCTGGTCCTCATCATCGGTATCGTCGGTGCTGGCCCCTTCGGCCTGTTCCCGAGCATCTGGGGCTAGGATCTGGCACGCCGGAGGGAAACCTCCGGCAGGCCTGGGCGCGCTGCAGCCGCTTTTCCCGTGAAGCTCTGCAGATTTGCGCCTAAGGACACGCTACTGCACGAAAGCGCGGGTACGCTTTGAGGCGTATCCGCGCTTTTCCATTCTGGGGAGGGATCATGGGCCGCGCAGCAAAAAGGCAGCCACTATATGACCAGCTTGTCGACCTGCTCCAGAGCAAGATCGAGAACGAGATGTCACCGGGGGACGTGCTCCCCTCAGAGCGCGAGCTCTGCGAGACCTATGGTCTCTCACGCACGACGGTACGCCTTGCCCTGGCAGAGCTTGAGACCCAGGGATATGTGGTCAGAAAGCATGGCAAGGGTACTTTTGTAGCTGACACTTCACGTGAGGCCACCAACCTCATGGGTACCTATAGCTTCACCGAACAGATGCGCAAGATGGGGAGGGTCCCCAAGACCACCATCCTCGACTTCGAGCTTAGGGGAGCGCCGAAGCATGTAGCGTCCTATCTCGATATGCACATCGGCGAGCCCGTCATCCGCATGAAGCGCCTGAGATGGGCAAACGACGTGCCGATGATGGTCGAGACGACCTATCTTCCTGCGAATGAGTTCGTAGGACTCACCCAGGAAGAGCTTTCGACGACGCCGCTCTACGATCTCATGGAGAAGACGTATCACCAGACGATCCGCGTGGCGGAAGAGGAGTTCTGCGCAAGCATCTGCCGCCCCGAAGAGGCCGAGCTGCTCCAGATACCGGAAGGTGCAGCAGTGCTCAGGCTCTATCGCACGACGTACAACGACCGCAATACGGCCATCGAATATACGCGCAGCGTTGCACGTGCGGACCAGTTCCGCTACAAGATTTCGCACTACCGGGGATAGCATCCTCAGAAAGGGAGAGAGAACCATGTTCGAGAAGGATACCGAGACCCTGAAGTCGATGGGTGCCGAGATCACGACGCGCGAGATCCGCCAGCAGCCCGAGCTCTGGGAAGGCACGCTCAGGATCTTCGACGACAACATCGACGCGATCAAGAGCTTCGTGGAGCGCGCACGCGTGCTCGGCGGCACGGACGAGCGCACGCATGTCGTGTTCACGGGCGCCGGCACCTCCGCCTACGTCGGCGATACGGTGACGCCGTACCTGCGCCGCCACGGCGACAGCTCCGCCTTCCGCTTCGATGCGATCGCGACAACCGATATCGTGGCGGCACCACTTGACTATCTGCGTCCTGAAGACCCGACGGTCCTTGTCTCCTTCGCCCGTTCCGGCAACTCGCCTGAGAGCCTTGCTGCTGTCGAGCGCGCCGGCCAGGTCGTGAACAACATTCTCTACCTCAACATCACCTGCGCTCCCGAGGGCCACCTTGCCCAGCAGTTCAAGGACGACAACGAGAACCTGACGCTTCTCATCCCGGGCGCCAATGACCAGGGCTTCGCCATGACCGGCTCCTACTCCTGCATGGAGCTCATGGCGGCCCTCATCTTCGATACGGCTTCGCGCGAGGACAAGGGCACCTGGGTCGCAGAGATCGCAGCCATGGGACGCGAGGTCATCGCCCGCGAGCCTGAGATCCAGAAGTGGATCGACACGGACTTCGACCGCATCACCTACCTCGGCTCCGGCTCCTTCGCAGGCGAGGCACGCGAGTGCCAGCTTAAGATCCTGGAGCTCACGCACGGCCTCATCGCTACCTCCTTCGACTCCTCCATGGGCTATCGCCATGGACCGAAGTCCTTCGTCGATGGCAAGACCCTTGTCTTCGACCTTGTCCACAACGATCCCTACACGCGCCAGTACGACCTCGATATTCTGAATGAGATCGCAGGCGACAAGATCGCTGCCCACACCATCGCAATCCAGCAGGAAGGGGAGACCAAGTTCGAAGGCGAGTCCTTCACGTTCGGCTCTGCCTACGCTCCGCTTCCTGAGGCATACCTCGCTCTTCCGTACGTAATGGTTGCCCAGACGGTCTCGCTCCTCACCTCCGTCAAGGTCGGCAACACCCCTGATACGCCCTCTCCGACGGGCACGGTCAACCGTGTCGTGAAGGGCGTCACCATCCACCCGTTCCAGATATAAGATGTAGCTTATGAGGAGCATGTTTTCATAAGGAGGCACCATGGCAGCATATGCGCTGCATGCACAGCACTTCGTCCTCCCGTCGAAGATGACGGGAGAGGGATATCTCGTCGTCGAGGACGGCAAGTTCGGCAGGTTCTCTGAGGAGAAGCCAGAAGGAGAGGTTGTCGAGCTCGGCGATGCAATCGTCTCTCCGGGCCTTGTCGATACCCATATCCATGGCTTCTTCGGCCATGCAACGACCGACTGCGATGCAGAAGGCCTGAACGCTGCATCGCTCGAGCTTGCCCGCCGCGGCACCACCGCCTGGCTTCCGACGACGTTCACGGATTCCGTGGACAACATCGCGAAGCAGTGCAAGGCCATCCACGACGCCCGCGCAAGCCGCGACGCCGACTTCATGGGCGCACGCATGCCGGGCATCTACCTCGAGGGCCCCTTCTTCACCTACAAGCACAAGGGCGCCCAGAACCCGAAGTACCTCGTTCCGCCTTCCTACGCTGCCTACAAGCGCTGGCAGGAGAGCTCCGACAACATGATTGTGAAGAGCGCTCTTGCTGCCGAGTACGACGAGGCGGAAGAGTACATCTCGAAGCTCGCCGCCGAAGGTGTCGTCACTGCTATCGGCCACTCCGATGCAACGTATGCAGAGACGCTCCGCGCCGTCCGTGCCGGTGCTACCTGCTTCGTCCACACCTATAACGGCATGCGCGGCCTCCATCACCGCGAGCCAGGCGTTGTCGGTGCCGCTATGGTCACGAAGGATACCTACGCCGAGCTCATCTGCGATGGCCACCATGTGGTTCCTGCTGCCTGCGAGGCGCTCGTCCGTGCCAAGGGCTGGGAGCATGTCGTGCTGATTACCGACTGCCTCGCCTGCGGAGGCCTGCCCGAGGGCGAATACATGAGCGGCGGCCTTCCTGTCGTAATGAAGGACAACCTCTGCTACCTCCTGAACGAGGATGGCACGACGGGCTCCATTGCAGGCTCTGTCCTGACGCTTGCCCTCGGCGTGAAGAACATGGTCGACTGGGGCATCGTCTCTCCTGAGCAGGCGCTCCGCATGGGCTCCGAGGTGGCAGCACGCTCGGCACATGTCGATAATGTCTGCGGCTTCATCCTCCCGGGACGCGAAGCCGACTTCAATGTCTTCGCTCCTGATATGACCCTTGAGGCCACCTATCTTGCTGGCCGCAAAGTCGAGGCCTAGGCGCTCCCCATTATCCCTTCTGGCGCTTGAGTCCCATCCCTCCTTTGAAAGCAGGCATCCCGTATCGGGGTGCCTGCTTTCATATAGGGGAGTTCTTCAAATGGATGCAGAAAACGAAAGATGAGTATGCCGGTAACAGATAAAGCAACATATCGGACATGGTTGGCTGGTAGACTCGCATCAAAAGACTGATCTGAAGGAGTGTCCATGACCATACGCGAAACAGCCCACGCCCTGCGCCTTGCCTCTCCTGCCCTCGCTGCCTCTGCGCTCGATGCGCGCAATGCCTTCATCGCAGCGCTCGGCAAAGAGCTCGAGACCCACAAGGACGAGGTCTTTGCTGCAAACAGAGAGGATATGGCAGATGCCCAGAAGCAGGGACTTGCAGCCACCGTGCAGAAGCGCCTTCGCTACGACGAAGGCAAGCTTCAAGAGTCTCTGGCACAGCTCTCATCGCTCGAGCAGCTGAGCGACCCTATCGGTGTGACCCAGCTTGCGCGCGAGCTCGATGAGGGGCTCGTGCTTCGCCGCGTGAGCTGCCCCATCGGCGTCATCGGCGTCATCTTCGAGGCGCGTCCCGATGCCCTGATCCAGATCGGCTCGCTCTGCATCAAGAGCGGCAATGCGGCAATCTTGAAGGGCGGCAAGGAGACGCAGCGCACGAACCGGGCGCTCTTCACCCTTGTCGAGGCTGCGCTTGCAGAGGCAGGCATCGATCAGAAGGTGCTTGCGCTTGCAGAATCGCATGAGGAGATAGACGAGCTCCTCGGCTGCGACGGGGATGTCGACCTTCTGATTCCGCGCGGCTCCAATGCCTTCGTCTCTTACATCATGAATCACACGAAGATTCCTGTGATGGGCCACTCGGCGGGTGTCTGCCATGTCTATGTGGACCGTTCGGCTGACCAGGACATGGCAGCAAAGATCGTGGTCGATGCAAAGACGCAGTACCCGGCAGTCTGCAATGCCGCAGAGACGCTTCTCGTCGATGCACCGATTGCGGAGGAGTTCCTGCCCAAGGCGGCGCGTGCGCTTGCCGAGAAAGGTGCACGTCTCAGGGCGTCAGGCGAAGCCCTTGCTATCCTCTCCAAAGTCTCAGGCATACCTGAGGTCGAGCCTATGGGCGAGGATGAGTATGGGACCGAGTACGGCGACTATGTAATGAGCTGTAAGGTTGTGGATGGCGTCGAGGGGGCGGTTGCCCACATCAACCGCTGGGGCTCGCACCATACCGACTCGATTGTCGCCACAGATGATGCAGCAGCTGCCTACTTCCAGCAAAGGGTCGATTCTGCTGGTGTCTACCGCAACTGCTCGACGCGCTTCGCCGATGGCTTCCGCTATGGCTTCGGCGCCGAAGTCGGCATCTCGACGGGCAAGCTCCATGCACGGGGACCGGTCGGCCTTGAAGGCCTCGAGACCTACAAGTACCTGCTCGAAGGCGAAGGCCACATCGTCGGGGACTATGCGGCGGGTGCGAAGCAGTTCCACTTCCACGAGCTGGACTAGCAGAAATGGTCCCCGCAGCGTGCATGCTGCGGGGACCTTGCTTTGGATGGATGCTATTCCACTGAGATTCTCTGGTAGAGCCCTGCATCCTCGAAGCCGAGCATGCGGTAGTATTCACGGGTGCCAACAGCGCTCACGACATTGAGCCACTCATATCCGGCGTCATGTGCAATCTCTTCGGCGCGTTTCACAAGGGCACGGCCCAGGCCTTGGTGCTGGGCTGCAGCATCGGTCCTGCCGAGATGCGCTGCCTGTCCATAGACATGCACCTCGCGGATCATGGCTTCGCCTGGACCAGTTGGCAGAGCTGCTGCATCTATTCCGAGGATGCCTTCTTTGAGTCTCTTCCATTTCGGAAGCGACAGGCGCAGGAATCCCGCAATGTGCCCATCGGGCGTGACCCACTGGAGGAAGTGCTCTTCGGTGCCAAGCGTCTCGTAGGCAGCATCGTCCAGGGAAAGCGTCGAGAGGTCTACCTCGCGCCCAGCAATCTCGCGGAAGCGGATATCGTGCACAAGTCCCGCCTCGCCTGCAGAGATGATTTTCTGCTCTACCATCTGGCGCAGGTTCGTCTTCTTGTTGCCGGCCATGATATCGTCTGCTGAGATGTCGCGGATCATGCGACTGATGCGCACATAGGGAGGGGTCGCGAGCGTGTCTGCGACCAGCACATGCAGAAGCTCCTCTTCGGTGTAGGGGCGCCATCTGCCCTCTTCGTATTCCTTCACAAGGGCCGTTCCTGCCACAAGAGCGCAGGGGTAGAGCTTGATCTCATCGGGCAGGAAGCGCGGATCTTCGACAAAGGTCCTAAAGTCCTCGATGTCTTCTTGAGGCGTCGATCCTTCGAGGTTCACCATCAGGTGCGTATGGATCTTGAAGCCGAAGAGGCGGATCAGGAGCATCGCGCGGGCGATCTCTTCGGTCGTCGTGGCACGGCGGTTGATATCGAGGATGTCCTGGCGGGTGGACTGGATGCCGATCTGCACCTTCGTGCAGCCAAGCGCGCGGAAGGAGTGCAGGGCCTCTGGCGTGATGGTATCAGGCCTTGTCTCGATCACAAGGCCGACCATGCGGTGCGCGGTGTGCTCGTTTGCCTTCTGGACAGCGTGCAGCTCGCCTTCAGTGGCAGACATCCAGGAGAGCTGGGCTTCCTTTGTCCCATAGAGCTTCTGCCAGGCCGTGTTGTAGATCTCTTCCCCCTGCCAGACCCGTTCCTGCTCAGGTGCGACGAAGCGCTCGAGGGCGGCGTCCGAGTTCATATAGCCGAGGTCACGGTAGCGCTGGTAGCGGCGGCGGAGCGCCTCTTCGGGTGCGGGCCATTCGTTCAGAGCGCGGAAGAGTTCGCACACGAACCAGAGCTGGTAAGCCTTGGGATAGTCGCTCCAGGTGCCGCCGAGGATGATGAGCTCGACCTTGTCGGTCGCATGCCCCATCTGCTCCAGGGCCTTGAGGCGCAGCGCCACCTGAAGATACGGGTCGAAGAAGTTCTGCTCTGCCCTCTGGCAGGCCGGCTCGTGGCAGAGATAGCTTTTCGGCATCCTCAGGTCTGCCGGACAGTAGAGGCAGTTCGAGGAACAGGGCCAGGGACGGGTGATCACGGTGATTGTGGCGACACCCGACGCGGTGCGCCTTGGCTTCATCTGGAGGCTTGCATGGAGGCGTGCCTTGAGGGCAGAGTCGACCTGCCAGCCTGCCCAGAGCTCGGGCCTCTCTTCCTCGATCCTGATGCAGGCAGGAAGAAGACTCCGCTTGCTGAAGCGCGCATTCCCGGGAAGATCCCTGCTGTGGCGGCGCATGATGCGGTCCAGCTCGGCCGGGGATAAGGGGCGCTCGCCGGGGATGGCACGCAGTTGCTCGATTATGTCATGTATCAGCTCTTCCATGGCTCTGCATTATAGGGGCAGGAGCAGGGCGGAAGGGAATGGATGCGCACTTCCATCCTGAAAGCGGAAGAGGGAATTGTCAGCCGAAGAGCGAGCCGTTGTACTTCACGATGGCGCGGCAGGCAAGAGCCGTTGATGCAAGAAGCACGGTCACCAGGATGGCGGTGGCGATTTCCTGGTACGGTGCAGGCAGAAGGAGCGTCGGTCCCAGGAGGATGACCGAGATGCCTGTGGCGGCAAGCCAGCGTCCGCTCTCGAGCGCAAGCGCCGGACGTGCTTCTTCAGGTACGTTCACTGTATGGTAGCTGTGGAGCAGACGCACCGATCCTGTCTTCATCTGCCAGAGAGCCATACCCAGGATGAGGGCCCCGACGATGATGCTGACGATGCATCCTGCTGTGACTTCCATCGTGGCCTCCCTGAGCAGACGTCTGAATGGAGAATATTCTAACGGAAAAAGGCGCACAGGGGCAGGTGCCTCTGTGCGCCTTGGAGAGGAGGCAAAGATCCGAGTCGCTGGACCTTATGCGGCAGCCTCTGCCTTCTTGTTCGAAGGAAGGTGGTAGGCCTCGCCTCCGTTGTAGACCTCTTCGTCGACGAGGCTTTCGGTGCGGGCAACGATCAGCGATGCCTCGGCAGCGCCGACGACGTTCGTGGCGGTACGGCCCATATCGACGATGGAGGAGATGGGGGCGACGAGGGCAATCGTCTCGACGGGCAGGCCCAGTGCCGCAAGCAGGGCGGTTGCCGTGATCGTGGCAGTGCCCGGCACGCCGACCGTGCCGATGGAGACGACGAGCGTGAGGAGGACCAGGAGGACGTACTGGCCAGGCGTGAAGACGGTGCCGGTGGCGTTCAGGGCAAAGAGGGCAACGAGCGTCGGCCACATGCCAGCGCAGCCGGGCATGCCGAGGTTGGCACCAAGGCCGGCCGTGAAGGAAGCCACGTCCTCATCCACGCCGAGGTTCTTGGTAAGCGAGGAGACGGTGACAGGAATCGTGCCGACAGAGCTCTGCGTCGTGAAGGCGGTCACGGCAGCAGGGGCGATGCCACGGAAGAAGCGGGCGGGATTGAGCTTGCCGATGAAGGCGACAAAGGCAGATTCGACGTCGAAGAACTGGATTGCGAGGATCGCATAGGCGACGACAAGGACGCCGACCAGGGGCAGGAGCGTCGCGACATCAGCGCGGCCCACGGCACGGCCGATGAGGGAGACGACAGCGTACGGCGTGAAGGAGACGATCCAGCTCACGGCGTTGCCGAGGACGGAGTTCGTGGCATCGACGAAGGCCTTGAACGGCTTCACGTCCACTGCCTTCTCGGACGGCGCCTCCTTCTGCTTCTGAACGAGGCGGTTGTAGGCGGCAGCGACAATCAGGGCAAAGACGATGATGGGGACGACGGCGTTGTTCGTCCAGGAAGTGGCGAGGTTCTGCGGGAAGAGGCCGACGATTGTGTCCGTGACGGATGGCACGGTCTTTGCGTCGTAGCTCACAGCGTCAAGCGAGAAGCCCTGGCCGATGTGGAGCGGCAGCGCGATGAGGAGCGTGAGCAGCGTTGCTGTCAGCGTGTTGAGGAGCAGGAACAGGACGGACTTCCAGCCGATAGCTTTGATGTGCACGAGGTCGGAGAGGTTCGTGATCGACGCGATGATCGAGAAGAAGAGCAGCGGCACGACCATGGCAGAGATCACGTTGGCATAGATAGTACCGACGAGAGCGTAGTAGGTGTAGGATCCGCCGAAGGCAAGGCCGAGCACGACGCCCAGGCCGGTTGCCAGAAGGACGCGTGCGCCGAAGCCCCACCGGAAGCGCCGTTTCAGGACAGCAAGCAGCGCGAAGAAGGCTGCGGCGACAATGAGGGCGGCAAAGGCCGATGCATCGAATTCCATATCAGGTTCCTTTCTGCGTCAATAAAAAAGGGCAGGTCCATAAGGGCCTGCCCGAAAGAGCCGATCTGTGCATGCCAGCAGCTAGCGCCGACATCGCGCAGAGGTCCCGGACAGGCACCTGTCACAGCACATGCACATCGAGCTCGCCATGATGCTACGTGCGTTAAGCATGGTGTGTCTCCTCTCCGGGTCTCTCAATTCCTACTGAACTGCTTGGTGTTACACAGTAAAGCGCTTCTTCCCATGGATTGCAAGAACAAATTCCGAGCATCGTGATAGGAATTGCAGAGGGCCAGGAATCTCTTTTCCCGCTAGCGGGAGACGTCCCGAAGATGCCGGTGCCCTGCATGCGTAGCCTTGCGGACCAGGAAGCGGAAGAAGCCTATGGGCTCGATGCCGGCAAGGCCATCGTCTCCGGATCCAAAGAGCTCGGAATCGATTCGGCAGGCTGGCACCTGGTCTCCTTATGACCTTATTCCAGGTCCTGTCTGCTGCTCTTCTTCAAGGCACCAGAGGGCAATGCGTGTGACAAGGTCGGCATCGATTGCGCCGTAGGGAATCCGGATGCTGCCTTTGCTCGAGACATATCTGCCGTCCAGCTCGTCCTTGAAGTGACGGACGGCAGCATCCCCCGGATAGAGCCCGATATGGTGCTTGGCTGCAGCGAAGTGGATGAGATTGTGTCCCTGCCATAAGGTGGGCATGCTCCAGGAGATCCTCTCCTCGGCGTCGGGCAGCGCCCTTCTCAGAATGTCGCGCATCTGCTCAAGCTCCGGACGTATGTCCTCTGGCTGCCGGGCAAGGTATTCATCGACGCTCAGGGGCTTTTTGCCGCACCAGTGGGACTGGTTCGTGCGGGCAAATGTCCGCCCGCACTTGGGGCATGTCCACATCGGCTGCTCCTTTCACATGTTCGATGCCGGCGTCAGCAGCCGGCTTTCCCTAGAGCCGCGTGACGGTCTCGGAGAGCTCCTTGCGCGAGTTGTGGTTGGGAAGCGGGTGCGTGCCTTCGGCTGCATAGCCCAGATCGATTGCGCAGAGGACCTTCTCGTTCTCCGGCAGTCCGAAGACACGCGCGGCCTCTTCGGGATTGAGGCGGTTCACCCAGCAGGAGTCGACGCCTTCGGCTGCGGCTGCAAGGATCATGTGTGTCGCCACGATGCTCGCATCCTCTACGCCCGAAGTGCGTTCGCTTCCGGGGTAGGTATAGACATTGCTGCTGTCGAACGCGACGAGAAGGACGGTCGGCGCTCCATAGCGGCAGGGGGTGAGGCTATCGAGCTTCTCGAGGGCCTCTTTGGATTGCAGCACGTAGATGTGCTGCTCCTGCAGGTTCTTTGCGGTCGGCGCTACGCGTCCTGCTTCGAGGATCTGCGTAAGCTTGTCCTCCTCAACGGCGCGGCTGCTGTACTTCTTGCAGGAATAGCGGTTCTTGATCGTGTCAGTGAATTCCATGGGCAATCCTTTTCGTACTAGGCGGGCCCGTGCGGGCGCTTATGCCCAGTGTAGTGGCATTCCGGGTGTGCAGCAGGAAGCATGCGGCAGGAGAGCAGAAGATGCCGCCTGCATAGCCGGACCATGAGGCGGCCCGCTCTTCGCAATTCTTGAAGGGCCCCTTCGAGGCAGGCTGGCATAATGGAGCAGGCCAGAAACCAGAAAGGGGCCATGCATATGGATCTTGAAGAGGTCGAGGAGCGCTCCTGCGCTCTGAGAAGGCGCTATCACGAGCTGGAGCAGGAGCTCCACGACTCGGTGTGGAGCATCGAGGAGGATGCGCTTGCCTTCCTGACCGATGCCGGCATCGTCGGACGCCTTGCGATGGACCATGAAGGGCGCTGGCCCAGCGCCGAGGCAGACAGGCTCCCTGCCAAGATAGGCGAGTGTGTCTGGTGGCTTGCCGTGCTGGCAGAGCGCATGGACCTCGATTTCGAAGACTGTGTCGACGGCTTTCTGGCAGAGCGGGAAGAAGCGCTGCTGAACGCATCGGACAGAAGTGGACAGGACGCATGAGCGAGGATCCTCTGTCCCGGGGCCAGGCAGATCCGGCGCTTGCCAGACGCCTGGTGCAGCTGACCGAGGCATTCTATGCGCAGGAAGCGCAGTCTTTCTCCAGTACGAGAAAAGCTGCCTGGGAAGGCTGGAGAAAGATCTTCAGCCTGCTGGCTGCCGAAGGAAGGCCGTCGCTTTCCGTGACTGATGTGGCTTCAGGCAATGGACGCTTCGGCCGTGCGCTGGCAGAGGCGCTTCCGCAGGTCCGCATACGCTATCAGGCCATCGATTCCTGTGCGCCGCTGATGGACGAGGCGCCAGGCTGGCCTGCTTCGATCGAAGCTGCCTGCTTCGAGCAAGATCTCATCACGCCGCTCCTCGAGGGAGCAAAAGCCCTTCCTTCTGGCATCGAGTCGGCAGACCTTCTCTGCTGCTTCGGCTTCCTGCATCATGTACCCGGCGCGGGGCTGCGCCTGCGCTTCGTGCAGGAGCTGGTGGACGCCACGGCAGCAGGCGGCATCGTCGCGCTTGCCCTCTGGCGCTTTGCGGACAGTCCGGCAGGGGCACAGAAGGCGGAGGCAGCGACACGGAGAGCCTGCCAGGAGCTTGGAATTGCCCGGGATGCGCTGGAGCCGGGAGACTATCTTCTGGGCTGGCAGGGAAAGCCGGGCGTCTGGCGGTACTGCCATAGCTTCACGGAACATGAGGCGCAGGAGCTTGCCCATGCGGTCAGAGGCCAGGCCTCTGTTGTGGCCTCATATCTGGCCGACGGGAAGACCCATGACCAGAACTGCTACCTCGTGCTCAGGAAGAGGGCATAAGGCGCAGCTGCCATGCAGGCTCTGCCAGAATGCCGGGACAGGTCCGATGCACGCAAGAAGGAAACAGGCCCGCTGCAGCGGCTGTGCAGCAGGCCTGTGGATGTCTCAGCTCAGAGACGGGATATCAGGCTTCGAGCAGCTTCTCGAGCTCCTGGCGGACGGCGACGATGAAGCCTGCCGTATCGAGCGTCTGAGGGTTCGGGAGCTTCGTGATGCGGGCGAGATCTCCTGTCATCCTGCCGGACTCAATCGTGGCAAGCGTTGCCTGCTCGAGCTTGTCTGCAAAGTCTGCAAGGGCAGGGGTGCCATCGAGCTCGGCACGCTTCCTCAGAGCGCCCGTCCAGGCAAAGATCGTGGCGACAGAGTTCGTCGAGGTCGTCTCGCCCTTGAGATACTTGTAGTAGTGGCGCTGCACCGTGCCATGCGCTGCTTCGTATTCGAAATAGCCATGCGGGCTCACGAGCACTGATGTCATGAGCGCGAGCGAGCCGAAGGCGCTCGAGAGCATGTCGCTCATTACGTCGCCGTCGTAGTTCTTGCAGGCCCAGACAAAGCCGCCCTCGCTCTTCATGATGCGTGCCACGACGTCGTCGATCAAGGTGTAGAAGTAGGTAAGGCCTGCCTCCTCGAAGCGCTCCTTGTACTCCTTCTCATAGACATCGGCGAAGATGTCCTTGAAGCGGTGGTCATAGGTCTTCGAGATCGTGTCCTTCGTCGCAAACCAGAGGTCCTGGTGCACTGACAGGGCATAGGAGAAGCAGGAGCGTGCGAAGCTCGTGATCGACGAGTCGAGGTTGTGCATGCCTTCGACGACGCCCGGCTCTGTGAACTCATGGACGAGCGTGCGGGTTTCGGTGCCATCTGCTGCCGTATAGACAAGCTCGACCTTGCCCGGCCCCGGGATGCGCATTTCGGCGTCGCGGTAGACATCGCCGTAGGCGTGACGGGCAATCGTGATCGGCTTCTTCCAGTTGGAAACGACAGGCTCGATGCCCTTCACGATGATGGGGGCACGGAAGACCGTGCCGTCGAGCATGGCACGGATCGTGCCGTTCGGGCTCTTCCACATCTTGTGGAGGTCGTACTCCTTCACGCGGGCTGCGTTCGGCGTGATCGTCGCGCACTTGACGGCGACGCCCAGGCGCTTCGTTGCCTCTGCTGCATCGATCGTGACCTGGTCTTCGGTCTCGTCCCTATGCTTGAGTCCGAGGTCATAGTATTCGGTCTTGAGGTCCACGAACGGCTCCAGAAGCTCAACCTTGATGAGCTGCCAGATGATGCGGGTCATCTCGTCGCCGTCCATCTCGACAAGCGGCGTCTTCATCTCGATCTTTGCCATGTTCTCTCCTTCGAGGGGATGTTCAAGCCATAACTCAAGATTGCATCTCTTCCAGTCTAGATGCTCCTATCTCTTGGGCTGAAAATGGATACGCACTGTAAACGAAGGCAGCAGAGGCATCAGGTATGCTTGAAGGGTCAATGAGCAGCCAAGGAGCGCAGCATGTCGGATATCCTTTCCTATCTCGCAGAGCCTGAGACCGTCGTCGTATTCGATATCGATGGGGTGCTTGCACCCTATGAGTTCGGCGAGCTTTCTCATGCCGCCTGCCTCGACGGAGACTGGAAGACCTATGTGCTTGAAGAGCACCCCTATGCCCATATCCGTCCTGTCCCTCAGATCCAGCGCTTCATCGAGAAGAAGGGGCGCACACGCGTCTTTGCCTGCTCGGTCGCAGAAGACTATGAGGAGGAAGGGAAGCGCGATTTCGTCGTTGCGAACTACGGGCTTCCTGCCGACCACGTGAAGCTCGTCCGGAGCAAGGGCGACAAGGTGGCGGAGCTCAGAGCCTTGGCAAAAGAGTTCTGCGCGTCCGAGCGGCGCGTCGCGCTTGTCGAGGACACGGTAAAGACGCTCGACGAGGTTGCCAGAAAGACCGGATGCACGACCGTCCATGTCTCGTCCTTCTTCTTTGCATAGAACGCTGATCCGTACGAGAAAGGTACGCCAATGATTCTCGACCGAAGCGAACTCAAGCTCTTCCATGCTGCCATGGCCCTCATCGAGTTCGAGGGGAACAAGCGGCTCCATATCGTGCCATACAGCATCAAGTACGAGCCTCCTGCACCGGATGATGAGGCAGAGCTCCTCGATGCTATCTTCCATTCGCCTGAGGTGCTCAAGGACATCGCGGAGCATCTTCCGTCCCAGACGCCGCGCAAGGTCGCAGACCTTATCCAGAGCTGGCAGCATCCGCTGACAGGCAAGTTCACGGTCGTACAGCTTGGACCAGAACCGCTCTTCCTTGGCTTCGATCGCGCTTTCGCCGTCGCAGGCATCACCCATTCGATTGCAAGCGTGGTGGGCAAGTTCCCGGCTGTGGTCGATACGGTGCTTCTGCCTTTCGGCCGTTTCATTGTCTACGACGCCTATCTTCAGACCTACGACATGGGCTTCTCGGAACGCATGAAGGCCATGTTTGCTGATGAGGCAGCACGCTGCAAGAAGGAGGGGCTTATCGTCCGGGATGGGCGCGAACTTGCAAAGAACGCGGAGAGCTGGATGGAAGATGCCCACCGCCATCTCGAGGAGCATGAGAGGCATCAGAAAGAGCTTGAAGAGAAAGATGAGATGCCGGAAGGCTGCCACAGGGGTGCGCTTGCCGGACTCGCTCCTGACGAGCGCGAGCGTGCTGCGAAAGCCGCAAGCGATGCTGCCTTTGACAGGGCGGACGCCTCCTCTGCTGACAAGCTGCGCATGAAGCTCCTCGGAAAGCTATCGAAGAAGGGCCAGCCGGTGCATGCCCTTGCAGAGCAGCTTTCCTGCCTCAGCAAGGCCCGCCTCCAGGAGCTTGGACGCGCACTGGACCTCACACGCCTCTCGAAGCTCAGGAAGGACGAGCTGGTGCAGCTCGTGGCAGAAGCGCTCGAGCAGAACCCGCGGTTTGATGAGGTGCTCTCCATCTGCTTTCCGGAGGAGTTCAAGGCAGTACGCGATGCAGTGGCTGCGGGCGGCGTGAAGGAATTCGATCTCGAGGATCCCAGAGAGCTTCATGCTGCGTGCCGCATGCCGGAGCTTGTCGGTCTTGGCATGCTCTTCGTCTCGGGCACGAAGGCGAGCTTTGCCCTCTCCGACCTGTTCATGTCTCAGGCGCCATCGCTTGACTGGGATGGAATCGAAGCGCGGGTGCAGCAGGGACGGCGGATCTTCGACCATATCGGTGCTGCGGTCTATCTCAGAGGCATCATGCTGGCTCTCGATGCGAATGACGAGTTCGGCGAGGGCCTTTCCGGCAACGAGGTAATCGATATCATTGCCCGCTATATGCAGGCAGGCTACGCAGGATTTGCAATCATGTCGTTCGAGGGAGATCCAGATGAGCTCTATCTGGTGGATGGCTCCCTCTGCGACAGCTGCTATCCGCCTGATGAGGACAGCGAATGGACGGAAGGCCTTCTGCTCGACCAGGAGATGGATCCTCTGATAGAGGATATCCTGGACGGCCAGCAGGGCAAAGAGCCCCGGCCGCTTCCAGAAGGTGTCGAGAATGATGCAGATGTCGAGGAATGGATGCTCAGGATTCCTGAGGTCCAGGAGCTCAGGAGCTATCTCGACGCCCATGTGCCAGACGATGCAGATGACTATTTCTTCGCGGACGATGTGATAGAGGAGTTCCTCTACGATATGCGCTTCGGCATGCCTGGCACGAATTCCATCCAGCACTACCTGAATATCCTTGATGAATACGGATTCGTCCCGACCGAGGCGGTGCTTACGCAGCTCCTGAACAGGATCATGAAGATGATGAATGCGGTGCCGATCTGGCCGAACAACGGCTGGTCACCGAATGAGCTGTTCCATCGCAATCCGGAAAAGGACTCAGACATTCAGATAGATACGACGCGGATCGTTTGATGGGAATGCGGGCAGGAGACAGAAGGGCTTGTCTCCTGCCCGCTCTGCCTTACTCGAGGATTGTCTCTGCCCACCGCTTCATACGCTCTTGGAGCTCTTCGCTCATGCCGTCAAGGTCTTCGAGCGTGATCGTTCCTTCGGCAAGAAGCTCATGGAGCACATTGTCCATGGTCGAGCGCGAGAGGGTGCATTCCACGCATGCCATCCTCCGGTCCTTCCTGATGCGCCCGTCGAGCTTCCAGAAGCGCTCGGATGCTGGCTTGGAATCATCAGGCAGGGATCTCCTGGTACTCATGGCAGAGCCGCTCCATTGCCTGCGCCTGCCATTGGGGAAGCAGCTTCCGGAAGAGCTTCCAGTCCGATTCCTTCACGCCTCCTGACATTATCCCTCCTCTCTTTCATCTGGTACGAGCCAGCCAAGATGCTGCTCGACCAGAAGCCTCAGCGATGCTGTGGCCTCCTCATACCCTGGCACTGTCTCATGCAGAAGTTCGGGCAGGTCTTTTCGGCCAGGGGATTCGAGCCGGCGTGTTACCGCTTCCGTGCAGGCTAGGGCTTTGCCGGAGCATGGATAAGAGCATGAAGCCATCTGCCGCGGGTGACCCTTCTTGCCAGTGCCCTGCATGCTATGGAGAAACTGTCCAGAAGAGAAGTCTTGTCTTTCTCGTGTTCCTGACCCGTATGGACGAGCTGTGGTCCTGCTGTTTCTGCAGGAATCCATGCGTGCTCTGCATGAGCTTCTTGCTCGTTTCCGACCATTCGGAGCTGATGCGTCGCCAGAGCAGAAAATGTGGCCCGGCTCTCATTGACCGCTGAATCGGCATTTTCTATACTTCTTCTTGAACATATGAGCAGACATTCATATGCACAGTAAAGAGATGGTGCCAAAGGGCACTGGGCCGGGAAAGCCATGCTTTCCAGAAAGGAGAGGGCCATGGGATGCAGCTGCTGCGGACATGACGCTCACGACCACGACGAAGACGAGAAGAAGCCCTGCTCGTGCTGCGAGGCAGACGAGGAGGACGAGGACGACGATGATGAGGATCCGGAAGTCCTCAAGAAGAAGATCCTGATTTCGGCACTGCTTCTTGTTGCTGCCGTCATCGTCACCAAGGTCTGGGAATTCCCGCTCATCGTCCAGCTCATCTTCTTCCTGCCGTCCTATCTTGTCGCAGGAGGATCTGTCCTCAAGGAGGCAGGGGAGAACCTGGCCGAAGGCCATCCCTTCGACGAGGACTTCCTCATGGCAGTCGCTACGGTCGGAGCGCTTCTGATCGGCTTCATTCCGGGTGGCGAGCCCATGTTCGCCGAAGCCGTCTTCGTGATGCTCTTCTTCCAGGTAGGAGAGCTCTTCGAGGGGATTGCGGAAGGCAACTCGCGCCGCTCAATCTCCCAGCTCATGGATATCCGCCCCGACACGGCCAATGTCGAGCGTAATGGCGAGGTCGAGGTCGTCGACCCTGATGATGTCGAGGTCGGCGAGACCATCGTTATCCGTCCGGGCGAGAAGGTGCCGATGGACGGTGTCATCCTCGAGGGCTCCTCGAGCCTCAACACGGTTGCCATCACGGGCGAATCCGCCCCGCGCGATGTCCTTGCGGGAGATGCAATCATCTCGGGCTGCGTCAATGTCTCGGGCGTTCTGCGCGTCAAGGTCACGAAGGCCTTCGGCGAGTCGACGGCGGCAAAGATCTTGGACCTCGTCGAGCATGCAGGCCAGAGCAAGTCGCGCTCCGAGAACTTCATCACCCGCTTCGCGAAGGTCTATACGCCGATTGTCGTCTACGCTGCCATCGCCGTTGCATTCCTTCCGCCTCTCTTCTCGGGAGACTTCGGCGCCAGCTTCGCGACATGGCTTCTGCGTGCCCTGACGTTCCTCGTCGTCTCCTGCCCCTGTGCGCTTGTGCTCTCCGTGCCGCTCACCTTCTTCGGCGGCATCGGCGGCGCTTCGAAGCAGGGCATCCTGATCAAGGGCTCCACCTTCATGGATGCGCTTGCGACGGCTGACACGATCGTGTTCGACAAGACGGGCACGCTCACGAAAGGCACGTTCGTCGTGAGCGCCGTGCACCCTGACAAGGTGGATGAGAAGGAGCTCCTGCATCTGGCAGCGCATGTCGAGCAGTTCTCGACGCACCCGATTGCGGCAGCCCTGCGCTCTGCCTTCCCGTGCGTCGGCGACGGCTGCGAGATCAAGGACACGACCGAGATTGCCGGCCAGGGCATCGTGGCCACGGTCGCAGGCAAGAGGGTTGCGGTCGGCAATACCCGTCTCATGGACGCCGAAGGTGCGAAGTGGCATGTGTGCGAGCATGACATGGGAACGTGCATCCATGTCGCAATCGACCATAGGTATGCGGGACATATCGTGATCTCCGACGAGGTCAAGCCAGATGCAGCAGAAGCCATCCGTGATATGAAGGCAGAAGGCGTCCACAAGACCGTCATGCTCACGGGTGACCGCGAGGAAGTGGCGCATGATGTGGCCACAGAGCTCGGGCTCGATGAGTACCGGAGCGGCCTTCTTCCGCAGGACAAGGTCGCCGAGGTGGAGAAGCTCCTCTCTGCGAAGCCGGAAGGCACCTCGCTTGCCTTCGTCGGTGACGGCATCAACGATGCACCGGTGCTCGCCCGTGCTGATGTCGGCATCGCTATGGGCGCTCTCGGCTCTGACGCTGCCATCGAGGCGGCAGATGTCGTCCTTATGGATGACAAGCCGTCGAAGGTCGCTCTTGCCATCCGCATTGCCCGCCGCACGATCAAGATCGCACGCCAGAACATCGTCTTTGCCATTGCCGTCAAGGTTGCAATCCTTGTGCTTGCGCTCTTCGGTCTCGCGCCGATGTGGCTTGCCGTCTTCGGCGATGTCGGTGTCATGGTCCTCTGCGTCCTCAATGCGACGCGCGCGCTGAAGTAGCAGGGGGAAAGTCCATAAATGCAGGACAGGGGTCCGCGCTTCGGCGTGGGCCCCTGTCTCATCATGCATCATCCTATCGAATCTGAAGTCGCCAGCGATTCAGCATGTCCATCGACTCCTCATGATACGTGTCGAAGATTGTGAAGAAGATCATATCGAGCATGAACATCAGCGAATACTTGTTGGCAAAAGGAAGATGCTGCGAATACTCTTCCGTATCGGCGAGCTCGCCGATGAGCTTGAGGTGGCAATAGGGCAGAAGACGCCCCTTGTCATTGTTGGTGACCAGGATGCTCTGCTCAAAGAGTTTCTTGGCTGGATCGAGCTCGCGGAATGCGTCGTATATCTCGCGGCAGTTGCCGCTGTTCGATACGAGCAGCAATACATCGCCTGGTTCAGCAGAAATCACTGCCTGCCGCTGCTGTTCCCTCTCTCGTGCCAGGAAGACATTCGTACGTATCTTTGAGAGCCGGAACGACAGATCGTATGCGATGTTCGCGGAGTTCGCTTGCGCCATGATGAAGACGCGCGATGCATCGTGAATCTGCTGCGCGATGGGCTTCACGTGCTCCTGGTTCTTGCACCATGCGATGAATATCGCATTCGATATGGTCTCTACATAGGAGTTCGATGAGATGCTGTAGTACTTGGCAGCGTATTTCAGCTCGTCGAAGCCCGAGAAGCCGAATTTCTTCGAGAACTTGATGACCATGGCTGGAGACACGCTGGCAGTCTTGGCCACTTGGGATACCGAGAAATCGCTGATGTTGTCGAAGTTGCTCAAGATGACCATCGCGATCGCCTTGTTCGCATCGCTCAGGCTCCGGAACTGCTCCTGAATCATTCGACGGACATTGATCATATTCCACCAGCCTTAGGGAGTAAAACTATTTACTCATAATGAATGATTATCTTAGTGACTCAGAGCAATAATCTCAAGATAAAAATGCAGATATACTGGCACTGCGCGGCGCAGAGAAAATACATTTACAAATAGGGGATACGTTATGGTCAAAGAGAAGCTTCAACGCATTGGCCAGGTAATGCTGATTCCGATATCTGTCATTACGGTGGCATCGTTCCTGATGGGACTTGGCAGCGTCATGTCTTCGACGACTACCTTGACCGCGCTCGGCCTTCAGGACACTATCACCAAAGGCTCATTCTGGTATGACTTCTTCAGCGTGATGAACGCAAGCGGAAGTCTCGTATTCTCGAACCTTCCTGTTCTGTTTGCAATAGGCAGCGCCTTTGGACTTGCCGACAAGGAAAAGGGCTGGGCGGCTTTTTCCGGCGTGGTAGCCTTCATCGCAATGCATACCATCATCCAGACGCTACTCTCCGCGCATGGCATGACCCCAGATACCACGACGCTTGATTATTTCGAGAGCCAGGGCATGAACCATACCGATGCACTTCGTACTGCCTCTCTCTACACCAAGGAGCTCGGCATCTTCACATACCGCATGAGCATCTTTGGAGGCCTCATCGCGGGCATCACGACCTCATGGTTCCATAATCGCCTCTGGGACGTGAAGCTGCCGCAGGTACTTTCGTTCTTTGCAGGCACGCGTACTGTTCCCATTGTCATGCTTGTCATCGGGGCGCTTCTCGGCTGGGTGTTCTATTATGCATGGCCTCCTCTGGGCTACGGTGTCAGCGATCTTTCGCTCTTCATCGGGAATTCGGGGCTTCTGGGAACAGCTGTCTGGGCTTATCTCGACAGGGCGCTTGTGCCATTCGGCCTGCACCACCTGCTCACCCAGCCTCTTCGCTACACAGAGCTTGGCGGCACGGCAGTCATTGACGGTGTGGCGTACTATGGGACGACCAACATCGCTATGGCCCAGCTTGCAAGCCCGACTGCAGACAAGATTCTCGTCCGTGGATACTATTCTGGACGCATGTTCATCAACTTCGGTGGCTTCCAGGGGGCCTGCCTTGCAATGTATCTGGCAGCGCCGAAGGACAAGAGGAAGGCGACGGCCGGCATCCTGATACCGTGCGCTCTGACGGTCATGCTGTTTGGCGTGACAGAGCCTCTCGAATTCACATTCCTGTTTGTCGCTCCGTGGCTCTTCTATCTGGTGCATGCGCCCCTCACTGCCCTTGCCTTCGTTTTGGCAGAAGCCTCTCAGGTATCTACCTTTGGCGGCTGCATCAAGGACCTGCTGCCGTTCCTTCTCCAGCCACAGAAGCTCAATCTCTGGCCGATGCTCTGGGGATGCCCGCTCTTCTTCGCGCTGTATTTCTTGTCGTTCTATTTCCTCATCCTCAAGTTCGATGTGAAGACACCTGGCCGCGAGGATGACGGAGAGATCAAGCTCCATACGAAGAAGGAATATCTTGCCAAGGAAGAAGCAAAGAAGGCCGAGGGCGGGGCATCTGATGCTCAGAGTGGTCTGCTTCCTGAGCCGAATGGAGTGATTCCTGCAGGAACGGAGCTGGCTGACCGCATCATCGCGGGGCTTGGCGGCGCTGAAAACATCGAGGTTGCAGAAAACTGCATCTCGCGCCTCAGATGCAGAGTCAAGGATCCAGCGAAGGTTGTAGACGATGACTACTGGCGCAGCGAGCTCGAGGCAAAGGGCGTTGTCCACCAAGGCAATTCCCTGCAGATCATCTATGGAACGCAGGTAACGATGATCGCCGCCGATGTCAGAGGCCGACTCGATCTCGACTAGCACAATGTAGCTCCCGATGCCGTGGACATCGGGAGCCATGGAGGTAAGGAGTTTTTCGTGAGCAAGACTACCGTCCATGTCATTTCGCATACCCACTGGGACAGGGAATGGTATTTCACCGATGATGACTCGCAGGTATTCATGGCAATGGCGTTCAGTGAGCTGCTCGACGCCTTGGAAGATAATCCTGCCATCAAGAGCTATATGCTTGACGCACAGACTTCGATCCTAGAAGAATACCTGCGTATGAAGCCTGAAGACCGGCCCAGAGTGGAGAAGCTTGTGTCTTGCGGCCGTCTTGTGACTGGGCCATGGTATTCCCAGCCAGATGTCTTCAACGTCCAGGGAGAATCGATACTGCGAAACCTGTTGATAGGGATGAAGCAGGCAGAATCTCTGGGTCGTTGCATGATGGTTGGCTATCTTCCGGATACATTCGGCTTCAATGCGCAGATGCCGCTCATTTTTGAAGGCGTTGGCCTGAAACATGCAGTCATCAGAAGGGGATACGATCCATCCCGGATTCCCTCGACCGAATTCAGGTGGGTGGCTCTGGATGGCAAATCCTCTGTAGTGGCTGCAGTCCAGCCGTATGGATACTCGATGGCTCATCCGAAGCGTGGCGGCCGCATGAGGAATTTCAGCAGGGAGCAGCTGTTCAAGGAAACATATCCGCTTCTCGAAAGAGTCGAGGAGCTTTCGAATGCGTCGGATGTGATGCTCACAGTAGGCGGAGATCAGGTCACAGTCGATGAGCGCATCGGCGATTTCATTGGAGAACTTCAGAAGAACGATCCGAACAAAGACGATGTCTTCATCCAGGACAGCATCGAAGGCTATATAGCAGCCCTTGAGAAGGAGCACCTCGATCTCGGCGACTATTCCGGCGAATTGCGTATGCCGCGCTTTGCCAGAGTGCACCGGACCATCGGGTCGGTACGATACGACATAAAGCAGATGAACTATCTGGCAGAAAAGAAGCTGCTTCGTGAGGCAGAGGTCATGTCTGCCATCTCTTCAAAGCTTGGCCTGTATTCCGATACCGTCAATATCGAGCGGGCATGGAAGCTGATACTGGCCTCGCAGGCTCATGATTCCATGGGTGGCTGCAATAGCGATGACACGAATGCTACCGTGCTGAAGCGCTGCAAGGATGCCTGCAATACCGCAGATGGTGTGTTCTATCTGCTTGCTCGGCTGGTGAGCGAGAATGTCTATGGCGGTGGACATGAATCCCATTTCCTTCTGGTCAATGGTGGCTTCGCTAACAAGGTATATGCACAACGCTGCACAGTGCTCACGTCCGCTCCAGATTTCGCGATTGTCGATGCGCATGGCAGGAACGTGGATTTTGCTGTTCTTTCGCAGAAGGCCCATCCTTATGAACGCAAGGTAGAGATCAACGTCGACGGCGAATCTGAGTCGGCTGATGAGCGCGTCTACTATGAGAACGAGATTCTTCTTCCAGAAGCCGAGGTGCCACAGCTGGGCTATGCGACCTTCTATATCGATCCTGTGGACTCTGGATCGAAGCATGTGGCAGAAACCACGAATGCAGCAATAGAAAACTCCACCTGGAGAATCTCGGCAAAGGAAGGGCATATTGCAGTCCGGAACAATGTGACAGGCCAGGAGATTGACGATGCCTTCTGGCTTGAGGACTGTGCGAACGATGGGGACCTCTATGATTTCAGTCCGCTCGAGCATGATGACACTTCGATGCTCCGGGTGGACAGAGTGATCAGGTGCTGCAGATTTGGGGACGTTCAATCGCTGGAGCTCGCATGCAGGGCAGAAGTGCCCTGCCGGCTGAATGACGAGCGCACGGCCCGTGTTGGAAAAGCAGTCGTGCCCATCAATCTGACGCTGAGCATATCTGGATCTGACCTCATCGATATGAAAGTGCACATCGACAATACGGCACTCGACCACAGGATGAGGCTCGTTTTCAATACTCAGATTGCATCGACCGATACGCGTGCAGGCGTTCCGTATGGAACGATCCTGAGAAAGAAGACGGTGCCTGCATCAGACTGGGCTGATACCTATGGAGAATGCCCCATAGACATCTATCCCGTCGATGGCTTTGTGGAGCTGAAAGATGGGAGTCGGGCTGCAGCCATCTTTACGGAGGGCTGCAAGGAATACCAGGTGCTTGAGGAGGGCAGGCTTGCACTGACGCTGTTCAGTACAGCTGGAAGCCTTGGCAAATGCGATTTGGCATGGAGACCAGGACGTGAATCGGGCCGTCCGGTTCCAACGCCTGAGTCGGAGCTTCTGGGGCCGCTTGACTTCCATCTGGGATTCTGGATGGGCGAGCCGGCTGGCGCTGCCGTGCAGATTGCCGATCTTGCCGAGGAGTTCAGGTCATGCTGTACTTCCTATCAGACGCAGGGATTCTTCAAGAGTTTCCAGAGGATGGATTACTTCGATGTGAACATTCCGCACGCCGAGGTCCCCGATTCATGCTCGCTTGTTTCAAGCGTGCCCAGCGGCATTGGCTTCGGATCGATAACGCAGGCCAACGGTAGCCTTCTGCTGCGAATCTTCAATCAGACCGATACTGCCATCGCTTGCAGTCCGGAGGAATTGACTGGCGATGGTGATGCAGCGGCCGCAGATTGCTGGGGAAACAGGACAGAGCAATGGTCCCTGGTCCTCCCGAATGCATTCGCCAATGTTCTGATTCCGGACAGGAAGTGATTTCAATGAAGCCGTTTGCAAATCCTGTGCTGAAATTCAGGCGGCTGGTTCTGGGCCTCGATCCTGAGAAGATGTTCTTTGCTTTGGATTTTCTGCTGGCACTTTCGGGAGTTGCTGCCATTTGCGGAGCGGCGCTTGCAGCAGATGCAGCTCTGCAGGGCATTCCCTGCTTGATAGGCTCGGTATACCTTGGTCTTGCAGCAATGATCTATTTCATGCTGCATCGCAATCTCATGGGAACAGCCCTCTGCAATGCACATCTTGTCCTGGCATTTACGATTTCGGTGATGCTTTCAAATTGGCTTGCCATTGCAGCGAGCATTCTTGCCCTGATCTGCGCAGTGAATGCCAGCCCGAATGATGAGAAGCAGGGAATTCCAGTTTGGGCAGGCTTCGCTCTGTCTTCTGTCCTGCTTGTCCTTCTGGCGCTTCTCTGCCGTATGCTCGCTGCGTTGTAGAGGGAGACCGATCTGCTATTCGCAGGGGTCCGCACTTCGGTGCGGGCCCCTGTCTCATGCTGCAGAGCGAAGAAGCCTACCGGTTGTGCACGAAGTAGCCTTCGCCGTGCTTCTTCTTGTAGTCCTTCATGTTCCTGACTGTGTTCTCCATGCCATACGGCACGTAGTCCATATTCTCCAGGTCATGCGGCAGGTATCTCGAGAGGGAGAGCTCCGCGGTCTGCACAGGATTGGTGGGTGCCGGATCTTCCGGGATGGCGCAGAGGCCCAGGACCTTCGCGCCCTGTGCCGTGAGCCTCTCCTCATAGCCTGTCACCGGCTCGTCGGGAAGCTTGCTTCTCGTATCGTCTGTCTTCCAGACGAGGCGGTAGTTCGCAAGCGGCAACTGCGTGAGCGTGAAGTCGAAGAAGGGCTGGGAGTCGGTCTTGAGGACGATCAGGGCGCCTGGAGCAAGGACACGGCGGTAGTCCATGAGGCGGTCCAGGATTGTGAGGCGGTATTCGGCGAAGCGCTTCTTCGGGAAGGGCGTCGGGAAGTTGATGTGGATGCAGGAGAGCTCGCCTTCTCCAAAGAACTCAGGCACATCGTTTCCCATGCCAGGCACGAAGAGGGCGTTGGGGAGCTTCTCTTCCAAGGCAAGCTGCGCGGCATAGGCGATGCAGACAGGCTCGGTGTCGATGCCGATATAGAGCGTGTCAGGGCGCATCTTTGCCATCCCGCAGGCAAAGGCGCCCTTGCCGCAGCCGAGGTCGAGCTCTACCTTGCTGAAGCGCCCAAGTCCGCTCTCGTCGAGCGGATGGCAGGCTTCTGCCCATCTGCCGGCATATTTCCGGGGTTCGGTCTCGATTGCGTCGGCATATCTAGCAAGCCGCTCCTCGAGCACGAAGTGCTTGGGCATGCGGGCATGGACCTTGTGAAGCTTGTGCATGGGACTCCTTGTCTGGAACGCGATTTTCCTTCTGCATGCTAATGCACGGAGGAGTGCCTGAGCTTCTTGTTCCTGAACGTACAGAGAAAGAACCCCGCAGCGGCTGCTGCGGGGTTCTGGTGTGGCATATGCGAATGCGGCAGCTACTCGCCGTCTTCCTCCTGCATGGCCTGGAGCGTGCTCATGAGGGCAGGGATGACCTGCTTCTTGCGGGAGACGACGCCCGGAAGCGTGGCGATGCCGTTCTCGGGCTTCACGCCGAAGGCACGGGAGACGATGGCCTCGGTGTTCGGGCCGGAGTAGAGGAGCTCCGTCGTCTGGGACTTCACGTCCGTGAACATGTAGAACACCATCGGGATATCGTTGGCGGAGGCGCCATCCGGCAGGTACGGTCCGACAAGGGCCTCTGCGGCCTTCCTCGATCCTTCTGTCATGAACGAGCCCTGGCCGACGCCGAAGCGGACACGGCCGCGGCTGAAGACCTTGAAGTCGGAGCCGAAGACTTCCTCTGCCGTGCGGCCCGTGAGGTCGGCACCGGCATCGAACATCTGGTCAGCATACGTGTCGATATCGACACCGGCGATCTTTGCGAGCTCCTTGCCCACATAGACGTCCCTCGGCGTGCAGGTCGGGGAGCGGAAGGCGAGCGTGTCGGAGAGGATGGCAGAGAGCATGAGGCCGGCGATGTTGGCCGGGATATCGATGCCCTTCTCCTGGTAGATGTCGTAGACGATCGTGCAGGTGCAGCCCACCGGGACATTCCTGAAGTAGGCGGGGGCCTCGGTCTCGATCGTGCCGATGCGGTGATGGTCGATGATCTCCATGATCGTGGCCTGCTCGAGGCCGTCGACCGCCTGGCTGCGCTCGTTGTGGTCGACGAGGATCACATGCTTCTTGCGCACAGAGAGGAGATTGGAGCTCGAGACCATGCCGGAGTAGCAGCCGTCCTCGTCGAGGACCGGGAAGTAGCGGTGGCGGGAGGAGGACATTGCCTTGCGGGCGTCGTCGACGGTCGTGTTCACGCTGAAGCGCAGAACCTTGTCGGCCGGAAGCATCTTGGCGCGGACCGGGATGGACATGGAGACGAGGCGTGCGGCTGCATAGGTGTCATACGGCGTCGTGATGATGGCGCAGCTGTTTGCCGCTGCTGCCTGCTGCACGACGTGGCTCACCTGGGCGCCGTTGCAGATGATGAGAAGGCCGATGCCAGATTCGACGGCGAAGCGCTGGGTCTCGTAGCGGTTCGTGACGAGCACGATGTCGCCCGGCTCGATGAGGCCTTCCATCATCTCAGGGGAGGTGCCGACGCGCACGTTGCCCCGGGTCACTTCCCCCTCGGGGTCGCCGAGCACGAGCTCGCCCTTGAGCGTTTCGACGATGTTGGCATACTTCGTCTTCGCATTGCTCACGACCAGCGTGTCGAAGATGTCCATGTTCGCGTTGGCGATATCCTTGACGGCGATGATGCCGAGCATCTTCTTCTCGTCGTCCGTGATGCAGAGGGTATCGACCTTGCCCGTGCCCATCGTGTTCCAGGCAGCGAACAGCGACATCTCGGAGTCGATGCCGGGCACCTTCTGGTAGGAGATGTCCTTGATCTGCGGACGCACGCTCGTGATCAGAGGCGGCTCCTCGAAGCCGAAGTGATCGAGCACGAAGGCGGTCTCGCGGTTCACGGCTCCGGCGCGGCGTGCTTCGTAGTACGTATCTCCGAGCTGGTTCTTGAGGTAGGCGTAGGAGATTGCGGAACAGATGCTGTCCGTATCCGGATGGAGGTGGCCGATTACATTGACCTTGCGGATGGTCTCGGGTTCGGACATGTGCGTGACTCCTTGTCATCTTGTGCGGAGCGGGTAGGCAGATGGCATATGCTCAGCCCTGCTCTGCTGCTTTCCAGAAGGCACATGATTCAAGGCTCAGTATATGTGTGTGCTCCATTGTTAGCACCAACTGCCCGCGAGCGGGTCGGCGTGCGTCCCAAATGGATGAGGAAGGACCAATTATCACAACTTGTTCATGCAGAACGTGCATCTGTTAAGGGGCTTAGGCAGCAGGCGTCCGGTCGTGGTTGATCTCCTGATAGAAGAGCTGTGCGATCTCTTCGGTCGAGGTTCCCGTGCCCAGGGCCCACATCGTCTTTGCGACAAGCGCCTCTGTCGTCATGTCCCCGCCGAGCAATATTCCTGGCCGGTCCTGGAATGCATGGCCCACCTCGTAGACGCCGAGGTCGAGCCCCTCTTCGGGTACCTGGGTCGTGAGCACGCAGGTCCTGCCGGACGCTACCCAGGAAAAGATCGCTTCCTGGAAGGCGTCTCCGTCGTAGTCGGGGATGCCGCCGATGCCGAAGGTCTCCAAGATCACAGCGTCGTAGTCGCGCTCGAGGAGAGGGAAGATCGAAGGCCTGAGCTCGGGCGTGAGCTTCAAGACGAGCACACGCTCGTCGAGCGCGAAGTAGCGCCTGAGGTGGAGCCCCTCCTTCAAGGCAGGCTTTGCAAGGCCGCTCCAGATGACCCGGTTCTGGCGGATGTAGGCAAGCGTCGGATAGTTCATGCTCGTGAAGGCGTTGTAGCTCATCGTGCGCTGCTTGTGGGCACGCGTGCCGGCGATGGCCTTGCCATTGAAGACGATCGTGACCTCTCGGGCCGAGTCGTCTGTGGCAAAGAGGACGGACTGGTAGAGGTTGAGCTTTGCATCCGTGAAGGGCGCTGCCATCGGCTGCTGGGAGCCGGTGAGCACGATCGGCTTCGGCGAGTCCTCAAGGAGATAGGAGAGCGCCGCTGCCGTGTATGCCATCGTGTCGGTCCCGTGCAGCACGACGAACCCGTCATATTCCTCGTAGTGCGCAGCTATCGTGTCTGCAATCTGGAGCCAGTCGCGCGGGCGCATGTTCGTGCTGTCTATGTTCATGGGCTGCACGATATCGAGCTCTGCCAGCTCTGCGAGCTGCGGGACACGCTCGACGAGCTCTGTGCCTGTGAGTCCCGGGGCAAGTCCCGTGTCGTGGGGGAGCGAGGCGATGGTGCCGCCGGTCGCGACGATGAGTATGCGCTTCATAGCATCCTTTCTGGTAGAGCCGGGCCCATTCTAGCGGGTTTGCTTCCCTCTTGCGTGCCTTCTGCGCATTCGGGAGCAGACGCTTCAGGCTGGATGTATGGCTCCCGTACAATGAAATGGATATCGATAGACAAAGGAGCGGTGCGCTCCTCAGAACCGGAAGGACGTGATGGTCCTGTGGCAGAGTTCATCTACCAGATGCATCAGGCTCGCAAGGCATTCCAGGGCAAGGTCATCCTGGACGACGTGACGATGGGGTTCTTCCCTGGCGCCAAGATCGGCGTCGTCGGCCCGAATGGCATGGGCAAGTCCACGCTCCTGAAGATCATGGCAGGGCTCGAGGACGTGTCTGCCGGCGAGGCGCGCCTGACGCCGGGCTATACGGTGGGACTTCTTGAGCAGGAGCCGCCGCTCGACGAAGACAAGACCGTGATCGAGAACATCAAGATGGCATACGGCGACCTGCTCGGAAAGATCGACCGCTTCAACCAGATCGGCGAGGAGATGGCGTCGCCTGATGCCGACTTCGATTCTCTGATGGCCGAGATGGGACGCCTCCAGGACGAGATCGACGCGGCGAATGGCTGGGACCTCGAAAGCCAGCTCTCGCAGGCTATGGATGCCCTCCAGTGCCCCGATCCAGACGAGCCGGTCACGCATCTCTCCGGCGGCGAGAGAAGGCGTGTAGCCCTCTGCAGGCTCCTTCTCGAGGCACCGGACCTGCTGCTTCTCGACGAGCCGACAAACCACCTCGATGCCGAGTCTGTCCTCTGGCTCGAGCAGTACCTCAAGAACTATCCAGGAGCAGTCCTCGCCGTCACGCATGACCGCTACTTCCTGGACGACGTCGCCGAGTGGATCTGCGAGGTCGACCGTGGCACGCTCTATCCCTACAAGGGCAACTACTCGACCTACCTCGAGACGAAGGCAGCCCGCCTCGAGATGGAAGGCAAGCAGAACGCGAAGCGCGCCAAGAAGATGAAGAGCGAGCTCCAGTGGGTGCGCTCCGGCGCGAAGGCCCGACAGGCCAAGAGCAAGGCACGTCTTGCTGCCTACGAGCAGATGGAGGCAGAGTCCAAGAACATCCGCACCGTCGACTTCACGGAGATCCATATCCCGGCAGGCCCGCGCCTCGGCTCCAAGGTCCTCGAGGCCACGCACCTCTCGAAGTCCTTCGGCGACCGTGTGCTGATCGACGATCTCACCTTCAGCCTTCCCCGGAATGGCATTGTCGGCGTGATCGGCCCGAACGGCGTCGGCAAGTCCACGCTCTTCAAGATGATCGTCGGGCAGGAGCAGCCTACAGGGGGCTCGCTCGAGCTCGGCGAGACCGTGAAGCTCTCCTATGTCGACCAGATGCGCGCAGGCATCGATCCTGACAAGAATGTCTGGGAGGTCGTGTCCGATGGCAACGACACGATCATCGTCGGCGAGGCCGAGGTGCCGAGCCGTGCCTATGTGAGCGCCTTCGGCTTCAAGGGCCAGGACCAGCAGAAGCGTGCCGGCGTCCTTTCGGGCGGCGAGAGGAACCGCCTGAATCTTGCATTGACGCTTCGCCAGGGCGGAAACCTGCTCCTGCTCGACGAGCCGACAAACGACCTCGATACGGAGACCCTGGAATCCCTCGAAGAGGCGCTCCAGGAGTTTGCTGGCTGCGCTGTCATCACGAGCCACGACCGCTGGTTCATGGACCGTGTTGCGACGCACATCCTTGCCTGGGAGGGCACGGATGAAAATCCGGGTGCCTGGTATTGGTTCGAGGGCAACTTCGAGGCCTACCAGGAGAACCGCGAGAAGAGGCTCGGGCCTGACGCCTCACGCCCGCACCGCATCCACCGCAAGCTCACGCGCGACTAGGCATCGAGGACAGCTGCAAGAATGAAGAAGGCCGGCATCTGGAGGGATGCCGGCCTTTGCGTGTCTCTGGACAGGAGTCTAGAAGGAGAGGCTCCAGAAGGTGGTCTTCACCTCTGGTGCTGCATCCACGATGAAGGAATGCTGCTTCGGATAGAAGCGCGTCGAGAACGTGTACGGGACGCCTTCGAGGAAGACCTCGACAGAAGAGGCGTCCGTGACGATGCGGAGGCCTGAGAGCTCAGGAAGCTCTTCGAAGCGCTCGGTCCTGCCGGCACCGACAGAGTCCATGGACAGATCTTCGAATGCCATCCTGAACACATGTCCGTCCCAGGAGAGCCTGAGCTCATGGGCAATGGTTGCCGTGAAGGGCTGATTTGCATTCTCGATCTCGCAGTCGAAGGCAGGGGTGCCCATATCGACGAAGGAGCCTTGTGCGGACTGCTCGTCTGTGCGGTGGGCGGCAAGCTCGCGGATGGGCCTCTGCACGACCTGGCCATCCTCGAAGGAGATCTCGCGCGGCAGCGTGAAGCAGTGCTGCCAGCCGTCAGCAATCGTGAGGTTCGTGATATCGGGCGTATCGGGCATGCCCATCCAGCCAATCAGGATGCGGCGTCCGTCATCTGCCGCAAACGTCTGCGGTGCATAGAAGTCGAAGCCGGCGTCCCAGAGCGTGAAGCCCGAGAACGAGGGATCTTCCTGGATGGGGGCGGAGAGCTCGAAGAAGCCGGACTGGTAGACATTGCGCCTGTCCCAGGCACCGCCGGAAAGGCCCTGCGGCGAGGTCGAGAGGATGTGGTGGGTCTCGCCGGCCTTGTCTGTGAGATCGAAGTAGTCGGGGCACTCCCACATGAAGCCGAAAGGCTCATCGGTCGTCAGGCGCTTCGCGAGCGTCCAGCGATCGAGGTCGTCTGCGTGGAAGAGGAGGATCTCTCCGACATCGTCGGAGCGCCTTGCGCCCTGCACCATCCAGAAGTCGCCTCCGTCCTGCCAGACCTTCGGGTCGCGTACGTGGCAGGTATCGTCTGCCGGATAGTCGGAGTTCCTCATCACGACATGCTTCGGACCGAAATGGAGACCATCTGTCGTGACGGTGTGGATCGTGTTCGCCTCGCGGCCCGTGCGGATGTAGTCGTAGCCATCCCGGCCTTCGAGCTTCACGTTGCCGGTATAGAAGATATGGATGCCGTCTGGCTGGACAAGCGCACTTCCCGAATAGACGCCCGAGACATCGGATGGCTGGTCGGGGTAGAGAGGGCAGCCTTCATAGTGCCACTGGAGCAGGTCGGTGCTTGTCTGATAGCCCCAGCACTTGACGCCGCCGTTCACATCGAAGGGTGCGTACTGGAAATAGGCACGGTAGCGGCCCTGATACTGGCAGAGGCCGTTGGGGTCGTTCAGCCAGCCCACAGGAGGCATCAAGTGGAAGAGCTCGCCCCATTCGCCGTGCGTGGCGTCCTGTTCCTTCTCCTGGCGCAGCCTGTCGAGATCGCGTTCAAGTGCAGTAGACATGCGGACACTCTCCTTGCGTCGGACCAATGTTCATGACCGTTCATCCACACTATAGTGAAATCGTTCTCATATTTCTATGAAAATGTGGTACGTATCTTGCAAGCGGATTGTTCTGGCGCAGGTGCCTTCAGGACATAGAATGGACGCTCGGAACGGTGCGGGAGGACATGTGGATATCAATACAATCGCGAAGATGGCGGGGGTTTCCCGCGCCACGGTGTCGCGCTACTTCAACAATGGCTATGTCTCGGAAGAGAAGCGCCGCACGATCGCGAAGGTCGTCGAGCAGACGGGATATGTCCCTTCCCAGCAGGCGCAGACGCTGCGCACCGGCAGGACAAACCTCGTCGGCGTGATCCTTCCGAAGGTGAACTCGTATGCCGTCGGACGCATGCTGGCAGGCATCTCCCTCTCCTTTGCCGATACGCCCTACCAGATGCTTCTGGCAGACACGAACAACAACAAGGACGCCGAGGTGTCATATCTTCAGCTCTTCGCGAACAAGAACCAGGTCGACGGCCTCATCTTCATTGCTACCGTTTTCGACCAGGCCCATCTCGATGCGATAGCGGCCTTGAAGTGCCCGCTTGTCGTGCTCGGGCAGGACCTCGAGGGGCACACGTCTGTCTACAACGACGACTACCGCTCCATGTACTGGCTCGTCAGGAAGGTCCTGAAGCATGGAGAGCATCCAGCCTATATCGGCGTTCTCGAAGAGGACGAATCCGCAGGCAAGGGCCGTCACAGAGGCTTTCTCGATGCCTGCCGGGATGCCGGGGTCGAGGTGCCGCCCCAAGCGCAGGCCGTGAGCGCCTTCACGCTTGATTCGGGCTATCTGTGCGCGGAGAAGATCTTCGATGCCTACCCTGAGTGCGACACGCTCGTCTGTGCCTCCGACAACATCGCATACGGCGCAATGACGTGCGCAAAGGAGTACGGGAAGCGCGTGCCGGAAGATGTGCAGATCACCGGCGTGGGCGATGGGGACCTGTCACGCGTCGTGACGCCGACGCTCACGACGATCCATCACCACTACAAGACTGCCGGCGGGGAAGCTGCCCGCATCCTGCTCCAGGCCATGCAGGGAGCCCCCGAAGTCTCGCGCGAGATCCGCATGGGCTACGACATCCAGATCCGCAATTCCACCCGCTCCTAGGGTTAACGTTCCCAGCTCTTGGGCTCCTCTTAAGCAATTTCAAGACCGATTTTCCGTTACTGATACCGCTCGCCGACGAAAACATGCCGTTCACGCTCAGCAGTCAGGAAGCTCGGGTGTTTTTTCTGTTTGTGCGGTTTCATATCCATGTGAGAACGATTACACAAACGTGCTCAAGCAATTGGGGATAGGGAAGAAGAGAAGGGAAGCACGCATGGCTCTTGATTACGCACAAGCTGCCAAGGAGGCCCTCGAGGCCGTCGGCGGCAAAGACAACATCGTGTCTGCCGCCCACTGTGCAACGCGTCTGCGCCTGGTCATCGCCGATAATGACAAGATCGACAAGGACAAGCTCGAGAACGCCGTCGGTGCCAAGGGCAACTTCGAGGCGTCCGGCCAGCTCCAGATCATCTATGGCACGGGCACGGTCGACAAGGTCTACGACGAGTTCATCAAGCAGTCCGGCGTGAGCGCAGCCTCGAAGGCAGAGGCGAAGGAAGCGGCAGCCAAGCAGGGCAACGCCTTCCAGCGTGCCATCAAGGTCCTCTCCGACGTCTTCGTGCCGATCATCCCGGCCATCGTCGCATCCGGCATGCTCATGGGCGTCATGTCTGCCATCCAGTACATGGGCACGCCTGTCGCAGACGGCGGCGCCGGCTTCTTCGCACTCGACACCACCTCCGTCTGGTGGCGCATCGCATCGCTGATCAACGCCTGCGCACTCGGCAACCTCCAGATCCTTCTCGGCTTCTCTGCGGCCACGGTCTTCGGCGGCAACCCCTACCTTGGAGCATCGCTCGGTGCCCTGCTCATCAGCTCCGACTTCATCAATGCCTATAGCGCCTCCACGGCAATCGCCAACGGCACGATGATCACCCTCGATGTCATCCCCGGCGTCTACTCGATCGACTGGGTCGGCTATCAGGGCCATGTCATCCCCATCCTCGTCGGCGTCTGGATCCTCTGCTTCTTCGAGAAGCGTCTCCACAAGGCTGTCCCCGAGATGTTCGACCTGTTCGTGACCCCGCTCGTCTCTGTCTCTCTCGCTGCCTACATCACGATCCTCTTCATCGGCCCGATCTTCGTCTGGCTCGAGAATGCAATCCTCGGCCTGCTCATGTGGCTGCTCTCTGTGCCCTTCGGCATCGGCTATATCGTTATCGGCCTCATCTACTCTCCGTCTGTTGTCACCGGCCTGCACCAGATGTACACCGCAATTGATGTCTCCATGCTCGCCCAGTACGGCGTCACCTACTGGCTGCCGATCGCAAGCGCTGCCAACATCTCCCAGGGCGGTGCCTGCCTAGCTGTCGCCCTGCGCACGAAGTCCGAGAAGACGAAGTCCCTCGCCGTTCCTTCCGGCATCTCCTGCCTCCTCGGCATCACCGAGCCTGCCATCTTCGGCGTCAACCTCCCGAAGATGAAGCCGTTCGTCTGCGGCATGATCGGTTCTGCATGCGGCGCTCTCTGCTGCTTCATCTTCCACCTCGCCGCATCCGGCATGGGCGTCACGGGCATCTTCGGCATCCTGCTCTGCATCACGCAGCCTGTCCAGTACATCATCATGTTCGCTGTCGCCTTCGGCGTTGCCTTCGGACTCACCTCGGCCATCTACCGGGAGGAAGAGGCCTAAGGCCAGCAGTTTCGTACCAGAACGTACGCACGGAAGAGCCGCTGTCTTTGGGCATGCGTGCCGATGAGAGCCTATCCTTCCTGGAGCAGGTCCTCGATGAAGCCGACCTTGTAGGCCCTGAAGCGGACCTCTCCTTCCTCCTGCGTGAGGTCGAGGTCTACATCGGCGAGGATGCCGAAGTCGTGGTCGCCTTCGGTGTCGCTGAATATCTGATGGACCTGCCAGATGTGGTCGGACTTCTCCCTGTCCTCTGAGAGCTCGAAGAACTGCGAGGAGCGGGCATCTGCATCGAGGAGGGTATCCTCGTGCTCCTCATGGTAGCTTTCGAGGATGCGTCGCCATACGACCTCGCGATAGCCGTAGTCGGCATCGAGCGCCCCCAGCGCTTCGGCGTCTCCTGCCTGGGCCAGGCGCACCCGCTGCCAGAGCGCATTGCGCACGAGCAGCGTGAGGCCGCGCCGGTCGTGGACAATCTCGTCCGGGGCCTCGGGAGCCTCCTCTTCGGGAAGTGCTCCTGATGCCTCCCATTCGTCGAAGAGGGAGGAGTCGATGGAGCGGACCATGAGACCAAGCCAGCTGATGATGTCCTTGAGATAGTCGTCGCGCTTGTCGAGCGGCACGGTGCGGCCAAGCGCACGGTAGGCCTCGGAGAGGTAGCGCAAGAGCGTGCCTTCGGAGCGGGCGATGCTGTAGCGCTGGATGTAGCTCTTGAAGTCGGAGGCAGATTCGATCATGTCGCGCAGGACGCTCTTCGGCGAGAGCTCGTAGTCGGCAGCCCAGGGGACCTTCTTGCAGTACTCGGCAAAGGCCTGGGAGAGGAGGTCTTCGAGAGGCTTCGGGTAGGTCACTTCCTGGACGCGCTCCATGCGCTCTTCGTACTCGATGCCGTCGGCCTTCATCTCGGCGATTGCGTGTGCCCTTGCTTCGCGCTCCTGGGCACGGAGAATCTGGTGCGGGTCTTCGAGCGTCGCCTCGACCATCGAGATGAGGTCCATATCGTAGGTGGGAGATTCGGGATCCAGGAGCTCGAGCGCTGCGAGCAGGAACGGCGAGAGCGGCTGGTCGAGTGCAAAGTCGTCCGGCAGGTCGACAAGCGTCGAGTAGGAATCGTGGCCGTCTTCTGTGGTGCAGGTGATGACGCCGGCATCGAGCAGCGTCGCAAAGATCTCGTCGGTGCGCTCCGAGAGCTTCTCCTTCTGCTCTGCTGTCTGGGCAGAATCCTCGACGAGCTTGTGCATGCGCGCAAGGGCATCTCCGCCCTGCTCTATCTCTGCGAGCACCATGGAGTTCGTGATCCTGAGATGCGGCACGAGCGTCTCAGGCTCTGCGTCGATGAGACGCTTGAATGTCTGCTCGTTCCAGCCGACAAAGCCCTCGGGCGGCGTCTTCGTCTTGATCTTGCGGGCCTTCTTCGGGTCGCCTCCAGCCTTGAGGAGCGCTCGTGCCTTCTCGATGTCGTATTCGGTCGCCTCGGCGAGGACGACGCCTTCCGTATCGAAGCCGGAACGTCCGGCACGGCCTGCAATCTGGTGGAACTCGCGCGCATTGAGCCTGCGCATGCGGCGTCCATCGAACTTCGTGAGCTGTGTCAGAAGCACGGTATGGATCGGGACATTGATGCCGACACCGAGGGTGTCGGTGCCGCAGATGACAGGAAGAAGGCCCTGCTGCGCAAGCTTCTCCACAAGGAGACGGTATCTCGGGAGCATGCCGGCATGGTGGACGCCGACGCCACAGAGCAGAAGCCGCTTCAGCGCCTTGCCGAAGTTCGTCGTGAAGCGGGTGCCCTTGATAGCATCCTTTACGGCATCCCTCTGCTCCTTCGTGCTGACGCCGTAGCTCGCAAGTGCCTGGGCGCTCTTGAAGGCAGCATCCTGGGCGAAGTGCACGATATAGAGCGGCGCATCGCCGCTCTTGAGGGCAAGCTCGACGGTGGCTTCGAGTGCTGTGTCCACGAACTGGTAGTGGAGAGGCACGGGACGCGGGGCATTGGCTATAACGTCGACGGTGCGTCCGGTCAGGTCCTCAATCTTGTCGTGGATTGCCGTCACATCGCCGAGCGTCGCGCTCATGAGGAGGAAGTGGACATGGGGGAGGGTCAAGAGCGGCACCTGCCAGGCCCAGCCACGATCGCGGTCGGCATAGAAGTGGAACTCGTCCATCGCGGCATAGCCGATATCGGCGTCCTCGCCGAAGCGCAGGGCATCCTGCGCGAGGATCTCTGCCGTGCAGCAGATGATCGGCGCCTCGGGATTGATCACGGTATCGCCCGTGATCATGCCGACATTGTCCTTCCCGAAGATGTCGACCATCTGGAAGAACTTCTCAGAGACAAGTGCCTTGATAGGGGCGGTGTAGTAGCTCCGCTCTCCAGCGCATAATGCCATGAAGCACATGCCGAGTGCCACCATGGACTTGCCGGAGCCTGTGGGCGTGCCCAGTATCACATGGTCGCCTGCGGCAATATCGAGCAGGGCCTCTTCCTGGTGAGGCCAGAGCTCCATGCCACGGGATTCGACCCAGGAAAGGAAGGTCTCGAGGGATTCATCGGTCGGGATATGGGGGTCTTCTTGCGACCAGTCAGGCCCGAGCCTGCCGAGAGAGCCAGGTCCGTTCGGTCCTTCATCGGCCTCTTCGACCGGAATATTCATGTCAGACATCAGGGGTGTTGCAGCTCCTTGGATGGAAGTAGATTGTTCAGCCCTTCCATTCTAAGGGGTCTGGAGTCTGTCGGTGGGGGACAGCCTAGTCCTTGTGGCGCTTCTCGAACTTCTGCGGGTGCTTGGCATGGCGGAGAAGGATGTTCTTCACATCCGCCTGCACGACAAGGTCGTTGTCGAGATAGAGGTCGATGATTTCTTCGGCCTCAGGTTTCACGACCCTCAGAATGCCCGGGAGATCTCCCTCTTTGCTGTATCCAAGGATATCGTTCGGTGTGCAGCCCAGCAGTTCGGCAGCTTTCACGAGCTGGCTTGCATTCATATCACGGCGGCCGGCTTCCCAGTGCTCCACTTCCCCTTTGGTGACACCGATATAGTCCCCGAGCTGCGTCGTGGTGAGGCTGCGAGCTTTCCTGATTTCACGCAGATTGTTCGGTTGCTTCGCCGGGGCGATCGGCTCCTTCTTGTCTTCCTGTGCCCCGTCTTCTGCCATGTCCGCTCCTGTATCGAATCTGGAATTTCAATCACAGAAGACCAGAAATGATGAGCGAACGCCAGAACAAAAGCCTACGCAGAGTAGGCAAACGCATAAATATGCTGCAAAGCCTACGCAAAGTAGGCATATGAATAGAAGAGCGGCAAGAAAGAGCAGCCGCATGAAAAGCCACTCCGGGCTGAGAATCCAGAGCGGCCGTATTCGTTGCCTTGAATGATGCGGCTAGAGGCGCATGAGCGGGAGGGTCGAGCCTCCGTGAGGCATAACGAGGATGCGGGGTGCGCATCCGAGCTCACGGAGCGTCTTTGCACGCGCTGCATCGAGGGCTTCCTGTACTGTCGCAAATGGTGTCATGAACGCAGCTCTGACCTCGGCATCCGGCATGTCGGAGACAAGATAGATGTCGCAGCGCTCCTCTATCTGGGCCACCGCTGCTGCCTTGTGGCCACCGAGCACGAACGTCTTCTTCAGGCGCTCCGCCACCTCATGAGGAGTCGCTGCTTCGCGCATCCACTGCTCGAAGGTCGGCTGGCCGAAGCCTTCCTGGCAGGAACCCACGAGCACGATCGTCCCGCCGTCGCGCACCGGGTGCTTCGCGTTGTCGAGCGCCTTCTGGAGCTGGTAGAGATTGAGATCCTTCGGAGCTCCTCCCTGGGACACGACCACGATGTCTGCCTCCTCGCGGAGTTCGCACCCGTAGAGATCGTCGAGATGGTGGCAGGCATCGCGCTGGGCAGCCACGAAGTCTCCTGCTGCGGCATAGACGATGTGCCTGTCCTCGTCGAGGACGACATTCACGATGAAATCGAGGCCGACCATGCGGCAGGCTTCCTCGAGATCGAGCCTCACGGGGCTCTCCACGTTGCCAGCGTGGGCTTCTGGGCTAAGCATCAGGGAATGGTTTGCCTGGATGGCTTCGAAGGTGGAGCAGCCCGGCATGATGGCCTTGGCGCCGCCCGAGTAGCCGGCAAAGTAGTGGTACTCGACATTGCCGAGGCCGACCCTCACATCGGCGTCTGCGACCTCTTCGATAATGTCGACAGGCGTGCCCGCTTTGGTCGTGCCGAAGTGCCTGAAGGACGTGCTGCCGTTCACGACAGCGATCTTCCCCTTCCAGGGACCCATGATGCAGGCAAGCTCTTCCTCGGTCTGGGGCCTGTGGGAGCCAAGCGCTATTGCGACAAAGACATCCTTGTCGGGGATGCCTGCCTCGCGGAGCTCCTGCATGACGGGAGTGAGGAGCTCGGGCGTGGGGCAGGGGCGGGTGCAGTCGCTTGCGATGAGGCAGACCTTCTGTCCTGGATGGACGATGTCCTTGAGGCGAGCTGTGCCGACAGGGGAGGAAAGAGCGTCTCTCACAAGCTCTTCGCCGGGCTTTTCTGCCTCGACCGCATTGGCATGCATCACCTCGATGAGCTCTGCATCATCTATCTCTATGGTCTGGCTGCGCGTGCCGATTCCGAGCTCTGTCCTCATGCCTCATCCCTTCTGTCCTGTTTCGACCAGCATACAGGCCGATCCTGAGGCTGTCCTGGTGGATGCGCTGTGAGTTTACAGAATGCTTGCCAGGCCCTGCGTGAAACGGGGGCCGTGGCCTCGCTACAATGCAGGAAGAACAAGACCATAAGAAGCTTTCCGAAGGAGACATCCGTGATACGCCTTGCCCTCTCCGATATGGACAACACCCTCATTCCCTTCGGGAACCCGCATGTCTCGAAGCACACGCTCGAGGCGATTGCGGATGCACGGGCGGCAGGAGTCGAGTTCGGCCCTTCCACGGGACGCGACTATCATGAGCTGCTGCGCTTTTTCCAGGGCGATGCCTCTGCCTTCCAGACAGGGGTCATGTCGAGCGGCAAGAAGGTCATGATCGACGGCGAGATCGTCTCGCTGTCCCTGATCGAGCATGATCCGCTCGAGCGCATGGCCGAGATGCTCAAGAGCGTGCCGGATGTATTCCTCGTGGCCTATCCGGCAGATACCGATATGACGAATCCGGTCTGGGTCATTGCGGCAGACCCCGAGCAGGTGCCGGTATACCAGGAGCGCTTCAAGTTCACGCCGCAGATGGCTGAGCAGGTGCCGGAGGTGCCGCTCATCGCAGCGACGCTTGCCGCCACATCGGGACGCACTGCCTGCCGCTTCATCGATACGAAGCTCAGCCCCGCCTTTCCCGAGTTCGATATCGTCTCGCCGACGCCCAACTGGTACGATATCGTGCCCCACGGCATCAGCAAGGCATCGGGCCTCCATGTCCTGATGGACAAGCTTGGACTTTCCGACGAGGAAGTCGTCGTCTTCGGTGACGCCGCAAACGATGTGCCTGTCTTCCGCGAGGTCACGAACTCTGTCGCCGTCGCGAATGCAACGAAGGAAGTGGCAGCGCTTGCCCGCTACCATATCGGTGCCTGCGCAGATGACGGGGTAGCTGTGGCGCTCGAGGATATCGCGCAGGCTGCAGAGAGAAACACCCTCCCCGAGTTCATGCTCGACGAGGATGCCTGCAGGAACTGAAGCTTGGCGCCTGAAGCTAGAGGATGTGCTCCATACCGATGAGGTAGGGCTTGAGGCCCAGGTGCTCGTAGAAGCCTTCTGCCTTCGGGTTGCAGGACCAGACATGGAGCGTCACGCGGTAGCAGCCCTGCTCTTTCGCGTAGGCACAGACTGCCTCCCAGAGATGCTCTCCAACATGCTGGCCGCGGCAGCGCTCGTTCACGCAGAGGTCGTCGAGGTAGAGCTCGCGGTCCTGGCGCATGTTGGGGGCGCTGGTCAGATCCTGGAGCTCGCAGAAGGCATGGCCCAGAAGCTCATGGGTGCCTTCCTGCCTGTTTTCGTCCACCGCGACGAAGATGGGATGTGCAGGGTCCTTGATAAGTGCCTTGAGCTCATCTTCCGTATACTTCCTCGTATCCGGGATGAAGAGGTCGGGACGTCCTTCTGCATGGACATTGCAGACCTGGACGAGCAGCTCCATGATTCCTTCGATATCCTCTTCGGTGGCGCGGCGTATCTGCATGTGCTTCTCCTAACGGTCTGACAGGGCAATGAGCTCGGTGTGGTCCATAACGGAGTCGACGAAGGCGTCGAAGTTCGTGCTCGACTCATGGAAGGTCCTGGGGTGCCCTCCAAGGACGAGCTCGAGCGCATGGGACTTCTCGCGTATATCATAGGCCACGATCTCATCCCAGCTGTAGGACCTTGTGCGCTTGAGGCAGTTTGTATAGGAGACGCCCCCATCTCTGACTTCGAGCCTTCTGTTGAAGTAGTTGAGGACCTGGATGAGCGCCATGACCTCGAAGGCGCAGACAAGCGGGATGCCGATCCAGCGGATCCAGACAAGCCAGACCGAGCTCGAGAACAGCGGGAAGAGAAGAAGCCAGATCGTGATGGCGCCCGAGGCAGCGACACCTAGTGCCCACATGAGATTCGAGCGTACGCGCTCGGTCACGACGACAGCTGCTCCTGTGCTTTCGCTCGCTTCTGCCATGTGTCCATGCTTCCTTTCTTCGCCACTCATCCGACTCTTCCTCATGAGGATGCCCATGAGCGGGTATCACTATCCAAGGACTTTGGGATTGGCTACCATTCTACAGAAGGCAGCGTCTGCCGCACCAAGCGGCTTGAAATGGGGTTGGATATGGAACTCTCCGTGGAGAAGAGGCACTACAAGCGCCTTGCAGCAGAGCTTCGCATGGCATTGGTGTCGGGCACGGATGAGGAGGCTCTCTCTGCCATCAAGGAGCTCGTGCCGCTGCGCAGCTATGCCACGCCGAAGGAGCTTGTCGACTTTCTCGAGCGTGCCTGCGTCTGGGCGTCGCGGGAGGTTGTCGATGCAATCATTGCAGACCTCGGTCCCATCCCGTACTGCGGCTGGGCACTTGCCCTGGCCCTTCGCTGCGACCGCGAGGACATCGCCTATGACCTCAAGGCACGCCGCGTGAACCTGCTCGAAGATCCAGAGATTCCCGAGAGCCTTCCTGAGCGCTCGCTCCTGATTCACGACCTGACGCGTGGCGACATGACGGGGTCCTCTCCCAAGCTCTTCGAAGACCCGCAGGGACGCTCGGTCACCTCTGAGATCTTCCGTACCTTCGGGCCATCCGAGGAGCTGGTCGGCGCAGACTACTCGCGCGGCACCGATGTGAGACGTTCCTGCGAGCTCGTGGCGAAGCTTGCAAACGACCAGAGCTTCATTCCCGTCGTCTTCGACGATATCTTCCGGGCTTCGCTTGCCTGCGCCTCGCGTGCCTATGCCTATCCGGCCTCCTATGTGCCGGGCACGGCAGAGTCCTGCCTCGAGCTGGCAGATGCCCTGCTCGAGCTCTGGCGCCAGCATCTTGGCGGCACGGAGCGCATACCGGAGCTCCTGGGCCGCATGGTCGTCCCGAACCAGGATGAGCGCCTGATTGTCTGGATCTGCGAAAAGGCGCCGGAAGTCTTCTATGACAGGCTGTGCTCGCAGAGCTGGCTCAAGAAGAATGTCGGGCTCGTGCGCCGCATGGTAGCACACCTCACACCGGGGACGGAGTACCAGAATGGGGTGCTCCTCTCTGTGCTTGCAGGAGGCGCCTGCTTCGACCAGCTCGAAGATCTCCTTGGCTGGCAGAATACCTATACGCCCGCAAACCTCGACCGCGCCATCGATGCGGCATCCGAGGCGGGGCATGCAGAGATTGCAGCCTGGCTTCTGACGCTTCGGCAGGATCTTTCCGATACGGCCAAGTCTGTCGAGGATGCAAAGGCCGAAGAGGAGCCCGAACAGAAAGAGGCGCCTCAGGACGACGAGGGCGATCTCGGCGACCTTTCGGATCTTCTCCTGTAGGCTGCCATGGCAGATGCGATGGAGGGGCTCACCCCGGAAGAGAAGGCAGCCTTCGAAGAGGCGGAACAGAAGACACACGAGCGCTACGAGCTTGCGCGCAAGGTCGTCGATCTGGCTGAAGGCCTCGTCGTGAGCGACAGCCATTTCCTTGCTCCTGCCATAGGCCAGCTCAAGAGCGATATCTCGCCTGCCCTCATGATCGAGCCGTTTGCGACGGATGGCCAGACGCTCTATATCGAGCCGACACGCGTGCTTGCGACGTTCGCGAAGACAAGGAAGCCTCCGATTCACGATATCGTGCATGTCCTCATGCACTGCATCCTGATGCATCCTTTCGTCGATGACCGCGTGGAGCGCTTCCCCTGGGACCTTGCCTCTGACATCATCGCCGAGAGCCTGGCCGCCGAGATCTGCGGTGCCCGTGAAGGGGACAGGGGCGAGGCCATCTCGGTCGTGCTCGAGCACCTGAAGAAGGACCTCCATGGGCCACTTTCCACAGACAGGCTCTATAGGGCGCTGCGCCGGGGCTACTACCACGACCTCATGAGTGCCTGGGGATCCATCTTCCATGTGGACAACCATGACCTCTGGTATGCAGCCCCTGCCTCATCTCCTGAAAGCGGGGGACAGCAGAAGGAAGGCTCCTCCTCCCATGCACCGACAGAGTACGAGGAGCGCCATGCCCCCAACCAGGGTTCGGGAGAGGAGCGCGAAGGCAGCGCACGGAAGACCCGGCAGCAGTCACAGCAGGCTTCAAGGAATGGCGGCGAAGCGGAGAACGAGGCGCTTGTGCGCCAAGCAGGCGGCCTCGGCGAGCGTGAGCGCGAGCATGAGCGAGACAAGTGGCAGCAGGTCGCAAAGTCCATCAATGTGGACCTCCATACGCTCTCGCGCGAGCGCGGAGAGCAGCTCGGCGACCTCACGAACGAGCTCGAGATCAGGACGCACCGTCCCCAGGACTTCCGCGAGTTCCTGCGCAAGTTTGCCGTGATGCAGGAATCCCTGCATACATCGGACGACGAGTTCGACTATGTCTTCTATACGTATGGGCTTGCGCTCTACGGCAACGTCCCTCTGATCGAGCCGCTCGAATATCGCGACGAGAAGAGGATTCGGGAGTTTGCGATCGTGCTCGACACGTCGGGCTCTGTCGCAGGGGACACGATCCAGCGCTTCGTGGACACGGCCTTCGATGTGCTGCATGCCGACTCGACCTTCACGGAGCGCACGAACATCCACATCATCGAGGCGGATGCCGGCGTCGAGTCCGATACGAAGATCTCGACACCCGAAGATCTTGCGAAATGGTCAGACCATGTCACGGTCAAGGGCTTCGGCGGCACCGACTTCCGCCCTGCCTTCGACTACATCGACAGGCTCATCCGCGAAGGCGAGTTCCGCCACCTCGACGGGATGGTCTATTTCACGGATGGCTTCGGCACGTATCCGAAGAGGAAGCCTCCTTATAAATGTGCCTTCATCTTCTACGATGAGAGCTACCGCAAGGAAAGCGTTCCGCCCTGGGCCATACAGCTTGTGCTGCCGCCAGAGGAGCTCGAACGCGAATCTGACGAATCGGAAAGCTACCGTGCCCAGAAGGCCGAGAAGCGAGGATAGGGAAGCATGAACATCAAGACAGCGACAGAGCAGATCAAGGGCGCCGTGCGTGCGTATCTCGCAAAGGACGAGAACGGGCTCTATCTGATCCCGCCCCAGATGCAGCGCCCTCTCATCATGATGGGCCCTCCGGGCATCGGCAAGACCGCTATCGTCTCGGAGGTCGCAGAGGAGCTCGGCGTCAACTTCGTCTCGTACTCGATGACGCACCACACGAGGCAGTCGGCACTGGGACTTCCCTATATCGCCGATGCGACGTATGGCGGGAAGGGGTACAAAGTCTCGCGCTACACGATGTCCGAGATCATTGCAGCCACCTATGACGCAATCGAGCGCACAGGCATTCCTGAGGGCATCATCTTCCTCGACGAGGTCAACTGCGTGAGCGAGACGCTCGCTCCCGCCATGCTCCAGTTCCTGCAGTACAAGACGTTCGGCCAGCACAAGCTGCCTGTCGGCTGGGTCATCGTGACGGCCGGCAATCCGCCTGAGTACAACAGGAGCGCCCGCGAGTTCGATGCCGCCATGCTCGACCGCATGAAAAGGATCGACATCGAGCCCGACCTCGATGTCTGGATGGACTATGCGACAACGCACGGCGTGCATCCTGCCATCCTCACGTACCTCACAAACAAGCCGCAGAACTTCTACCATGTCCATGCGGGCGTGGAGAGCACAAGCATCGTGACGGCCCGTGGCTGGGAAGACCTCTCCCGCATGATCCTGGCCTACGAGCATGAGGGACTTTCTGTCGACCTCAACCTGATTGCCCAGTATCTCCAGGACCAGGAGATCGCAGAGGACTTCAGCCTCTATCTCGAGCTCTTCGAGAAGTACCAGGACGATTACCAGGTCTCCGCGATCCTTTCGGGCGCTGCTGGCGAGGAGCTGAAAGACCGTGCAAAGGAGGCACCGTTCGACGAGCGAGTCGCCCTCGTGAACCTGCTGCTCGATGTGCTCCTGGGCGATGTGCACCGCCTGGCTGCAAGGAAGAAGGCGCTCCTCGAGGTGCGCCAGATTCTGGCAAAGCTCAAGGAGGCCGATTCCGGCGTGTCGCTCCTGGCATCGCTCACAGCACAGGAGAACGAGTGCCAGCTCGAGCTCAGGCGCCTTGTCGCATCCGGCTTTGCCTCGGGCGCCCGCCAGATGGCAGAGGCGAAGAAAGGGGAGATTCTCGAGGCCATCAGGAAGGCAGTCGCCCGCGCCGTCGCACAAGCAGGAGGCTCTCTCAGCCAGGAGGATGCCTACAATGCGGCCAAGGAGAGCTTCAACGCGATGGTGCGCGACCTCGGCGCTGGCTCGAAGGAGTTCGTCTCGAAGATCGACTGTGCAATCGACTTCGTGAACGATGCCTACGGCGACTCCCAGGAGATGCTGATATTCATGACACGCCTGGCGGTGGATCCGGACTTCATGCACTTCGTGGCGGAGCATGGGTCGAAGAAGTTCGTGGAGCACAGCCGCGGCCTCATGTTCCATGACAGGAGTACGCAGCTTCTGAACGAGGTAGACAAGCTGGAGGGACTTGCGTGAGCGAAAACGAGAGCCATACCCTGGCAGACGATCTGGCAAAGTCGGGCTACAAGATGTCCGAGGCGCTCGAAGAGGCGCTTGGGAGCAGCCAGAAGGACGAAGCGTCTGAATCGTCTGTCCACACCTTTGGGAGCATGAAGGAGCCCGAAGGGAAGAAGGACGCAGACGAAGACCCGACCCAGACGGATTTCTTCTGTGCGATGAATGCCTACCGCGCAGCGAGGAAGTCAGGCGATGAGCAGGCCATGCGCGAAGCGGAGGAGCATCTGCGATCCGTCGTGCGCTCAGAGCTTACGGAATCAGAGGACTGCGGCTGCTAGGGCTGGACTGCCTAGCATATAGTTAAGCGCTGAGGAATAGCGAACAAAGGGAGCCTCCCTCAGGCTAAGGGAGGCTCTTGTGTATGGCGATCTTCAATGGTGTACGCACGCTATGCAAAAGTCCTGCTCTGTTTTGCGGGATGACAAGGTCGGCAACATTGTGTGACAAGTGCCATTCATTCACGGGACTGCAGCGACTTGAGCTCATCTGCTTCAGGACACGCATAGAAAACGGCAGAAGCTCCTTTTGCGAATAGCAGCTTGGCAATAGCGTCTATGCCATCGATGCTATCAGCGAAGGAGACGAGAACGCTTTGGCCGTTGCTTCTGGCTTGATTGAAGCACCGCTGTACCATCGAAATCGTTGCAGGACTTTCGAAGCCTTGTATGATGAGGCCGACAAAGTCAGATTCCAGCTGGCTGTTCCCTCCGAGAGAAAGCTGACGGGCAGCGGCGCTGGGCTGGTATCCGGTTGTTGCAATCGCTTTCTTGATGCGCGCTCTGGTCGGGGCAGAAATGAGATTCATCTTTTCGTTGATGAAGCGCGATACAGTGGCTTTTGAGACGCCTGCAGTTGCCGCTATATCTGAGATGGTCACTTTTGATGCGCCCATGCAGACGCCCCTCTCAAAAAGTCAGATAAACCGGTTTGAAGATTCTCGCATATCACATCCGAAATCATCGCTACCATACTAGTGCAAATGACCAATTGATAGCTGGCATAACCTGCATATCATGCATCTAGTGACGTACTTCTATGGGCATGCATGTTTGTGACATGTGACTATTTGCAGCAGGATGGAATGCCGGGTCATCAATGTTTACATCTGAATGCGAGGGGATACATATGCCAGCTGTAATCGGCAAACTGCATGCGGGAGAGCTTGTTCCTATGAAAGATGCCGAGAGCGGAGCTCATATTGTCCGCCTGACTGCTGGGAAGCATGTCTGCCATCACATCTATCCGACCATGAGAGCAACAACAGGAGATGGGAAGTTCCTGCTGTATTTTCGGGAGGTAAACGGCAGACGCCAGCTGCATGCGATGAATCTGGACACAGGTATATCGCTGCAGCTTACAGCCGGAAAAGATGTCGATGACTATCATGCTGCATTCTCTTCCGATGATAGGCACGTGTATTACCTTCAGAACAATGTGCTCTGGCGTCTTGACGTGCGCGATCTTCTACGTACCCATGTCTACAACCCCGAGCCCGGCTGGATGATGAGAGAGTTCAGCTTTTCGGATGATGAACGCTATCTCGTCTCTCTGGAGACCATTTCGAGTGCCGACATTGATACCCTTTCAGGGCTGCGCGACTGGAGCACCTTTGCCCTAGGATCGCTACTTGCCCCGCGTTGCAGGCTCGTCTATGTAGACATTGAATCTGGGAATCGCAGAGTGCTGGTGGATGAGGACTGCTGGCTGGGCCGTCCGAGCATACGCCCAGGCGATGGCAATACTGTCATGTATTGCCATGAGGGCCCATACAACATGATTGATACGCGCATGTGGCTGGTCCAGAGTGATGGATCAGATAAGCGTCCTTGTCGCAATCAGGATAAGGATACAGTGCTTACCTGGGAATTCTGGTTCCCGGATGGCAGGCAGCTCGGCTTTTTGTGCTGGAATGTGCGGGACGACAAACCTGAGGAGCTTCATGCTATTAATCCCGACACGATGGAAGAACGGATCCTCTGCACCTGCCCCCCGTTCGTCCATTGCTCATGCAGCCCTGATGGTCGCTACATAGTAGGAGATACCGCAGGGTCCACCAAGCCCGTGCACCTGATATCTGCCGAGGACGCTGCATCGGCGGCTGACGACTACATCTACCTGTGTGACCTGCATACTGGTGAGCAGCGGCGTATCTGCCACCATGGATCGTCTTTCTTGCCCAAATATGGAACTGTGCTCGATTCTGAACCTCATCCGGTGTTCGCACGAGATGGACGTTCAATCATCTACGTGTCGGACTGCGGCGGCATTCCGAGCATCTATCAGGTTGATCTCGCCCGTTTCCTTTGGGAGATCGAAGCGAGAGAAGATGAATCGTATGCATATGGCCTTGCCTCGACGTTCGGCGGCAAACTGTAAGCACTTCCTGGAGGCCTGCTTGGTACCGGTCGTGCGTCCATTTATGGCATGGTAACCGGTTACATTCCCTTCAGTCGAGGCGCCCTGCCCTCTTGGCAGAAGCGGAAGTCCATGCATGGCACCTTCGCATATCGTAAGAGCCGGTGATGAACCGGTTTTCTTGCGTAACAGTCTGACGGAGAGACCCGTTGAGGCGGAAGGACTGGCAATGGCGACTGGTTCTGCAAAGGGGTGCATGGGAAAAGGAGGGCCTTATGGCCAAAAGCAAGACTGGCGACTCTAAGCTGTCGTTGCGCGCCAAGATTGGCTACGGAACTATCGGATTGGGCAGCATCGGCTTCACGATGATGTCTACATGGCAGCTGTTCTTCTTCACGACATTTGCGGGCATCAACATTGCTACAGCTGGCTTTATCGTATCCATCGGCGATATTTGCGCGGCTTTCATCGCTCCTGTCTGGGGCTACATTTCCGACCGTATGTATCGCACGAAGATTGGCCGCAAGTTTGGCAGAAGGAAGACGACACTTGCTCTTACAATCCCGGGACTCTGCATCCTGATGGTCGTGAACTTCACTCCGGGGCTTCCGCTTCCGGTATATGCCATCTGCAACTTCTTGTACTGGTCCATCAATGCAGGCTTCCAGACCATTCAGTATGTTTTGCCTGCTGAGATGACAACGGATAGCGACGAGCGCGCACATCTGGCAGGCCTGAACCAGATCACCGTTGCAATCGCAACCATCTCGCTTTCCATCATCAACGCCTATCTGTTTACTGTATGGGGAGATACTTCGGCGCTGACCTACACGAACATGGCCATTCTTTATGCCATCGTCACCGCCGTCATGACGCTCATTGCTGTCTTCACTATTCAGGAGCATCCTTACGATGAGACGACGGACTTCACCAAGGCAGACTCCAATAACAAGGATGGCTCGGTTCCGCCTCTCAAGCGTGTCGCTCTGGTCATCTGGAACTACTTCTCCGCTTGGAGCCTTCGCGAATTCCGCAATTACCTGGGCATGTACCTTTCCCAGATTCTGTTCCGTTCCGTCCGCTCTGCAATTCTGACGTACTTCCTGCTGTTTGTTCTCGGCCTTCAGTCCTCTGATGTTTCGATCTCTCAGGGCATGAGCTTTGCATTCGGTATTGCCTTCGTTATGCTCTTCATGTGGCTCAATACGAAGATCGGTGCCTACAAGTCCTATCGTATCAGCGCGATACAGTGCATCGTCACCTTCCTCATCATCTTTGGGCTTGTTCAGATTCATGACCAGATTGGTCATACTGCTACGATTGTTGCCTGGATTGCACTGTCCATCATTTTGAACTTCGGCTTGACAGGCGTCTTCAATTCCTGCGATTTCGCTTACTCGTTCATCCCCGATGTCGATGAGGTTCTGACTGGCAAGCGCCGCGAGGGCCAGTACGCATCCATTAACTCGACTATCGACAATGTCTTCAAGTCTCTTGAGGCAATTACCATTACCGGTGTCCTCTCTGCGATGGGATTTGTGTCTGGTGCAAGCAGCCAGCCTCAGAATGTTATCAACGGACTCACTATCATCTTCTGCTTCGTTCCTATCGTCTTCGCTATCCTCGGCTACTGGTTCAGCTGCCGCGTGAAGCTCAATCCTGAGACCCATGCCATCCTGATGGCAGAGATCAAGCGTCTGCGCGATGGTGGCTCGAAGGAAGATGTCAAGCCGGAAGTCAAGAAGGTCATCGAGGACCTCACCGGCTACAAGTACGAGCACTGCTGGGGCAACAACCGTGTCATGAATTACTCCCATAAGGTTGTCGAAGAGGAGTCGACGATGCCGAAGGGCGCAGTGAGTGACGCTTCATAGCATGATTGGAACGTATATCTGAAGATAGTGCCGAATTATAAGGTGCCTTTGCGATTTGGGACGGGACCCTCTCGGGTTCTGTCTCTTCTTTTGTCGGTCTTATTAGCCTATGCGGACGCAGCGCGGCACAGAAAGCCACCCGCTCGGCGGGTGGATGGCAACGATGCCATGCAACGAAACTCCTCCCTCTCTAGGATGGTGATTGTTCAGGTCGCCGGCCGCGAGAGGAAGGAGAACACAATGGCACAGAAGGCCAACAGCCTTGCGCACACCAAGTGGATGTGCAGGCACCACATCGTGTCTTGCCCAAAGCATGGAAGAAAGGCCATCTGCAGCCAATACCGCGAGGACCTCGGGACGATCCTCAGGCAGCCAAGCCAATGGAAGGGCGTCGAGATAATAGAGGGGCATCTCGCGCCGGACCACGTGCACATGCCGGCCGTCATCCGCCCAAGATCGGCGTCTCGAGCTTCATGGGCCACCTGAAGGGGAAGAGCGCGCTCCTCATGTCCGGCAAGGCATGCGAACCTCAAGTACAGGTCCGGGAACAGGAAGTTCTGGGCAGAGGGACACTGCGTCTCGACCGTCGGCATGAACGAGGTCACGATCGCGAAGTGCATCAGGGAGCAGGAAGCTGCGGACATCGCCCTCGACAAGCTCAGCGTCAAGGAGTATGAGGACCCGTTCAGCAGGAAATAGGCCGGCACATGCCCGTCTGGCGGGCTAGCCACGAGCCAGGCGGCCATGCGGCCTGAACGAAGTGAAGAGCAGGGACTTGAGTCCCTGCTGGCTTCTTGGGGCGTGTCCCAAGAGCAAGCTGACTGTTAATTGGACAGCCATGATTGAGGGGAGGAGAGCAAGTCTCTCTGATTCAAAGAATGTAACCGGTAACAATACCATTGGTCGAGGCATCGGCTTATCTGGGCGGGCAGATGAGACGTCCCAGATGATTGGTGCATATATAATCGAATAAGAGCAAACCGGTTTTGCTTTCAAGGGCTTACGAAAGGTCTCTCGTTTGACATTTTGGAGAGGTAAATGTCGGCGGATTTAGGGAGGACGCTTCATGGTGGAAAAAGACTCTGTTGGCAATCTTAACAGGAAGCTGTCAATGCGGGCAAAGCTTGGCTACGGTACGATTGGTCTCGGTACGATTGCCAACACGATGCTTGCAACCTGGCAGACCTTCTTCTACACGGCATTCTGTGGCATCGACATTGGCGTTGCTGGCCTGATTGTTTCCGTTGGCACGATCGTGGCTGCATTTACGGCTCCGGTATGGGGATACATCTCTGACCGCATGTATAGCACTGGCTTCGGACGCAGATTTGGCCGCCGGCGTGCTACGCTGCTCCTTACCATGCCGGGCCAGTTTATCTTCATGCTTCTCCAGTTCGTTCCGGGGCTGCCTGTTGCTGTCTATGCAGTTGCCAACCTGCTGTACTGGGTGTTCAATGGTGGCTATTCTACTGTCCAATATGTCCTTCCGTCCGAAATGAGCGATAACTCTTCTCAGAGGGCACAGCTTGTCGGCGTGAATCAGATCAGCACGGCCATTGCTTCAATTGCCCTCGCTACGGCGAACACTTTCCTCTTTGTTGTCTGGGGAGACAAGAACTGGACTACATACTTCAATCTTGCGCTCATCTATAACATCATCATGGCCATCTTTACGGTGATCGGCATCTTCACAATCGAGGAGCGACCTTACGATCTTACGACCGACTTCAGCAAGGTTGATTCAGTTGCCGGTGAAAAGGTGCCGCTGGCAAAGCGCATTGTCCTGATTGTCTGGAACTACATCTCGACCTTTTCGGTTCGGGAGTTCCGCAACTACCTTGGTATGTACCTTTCCGAGGTCTTGTTCCGCAATGTTCGTGGCGCTATCTTGACCTATTTCCTTATTTTCGTGCTTGGTCTCAACTCATCTCAGGTCTCTCTTCAGAGTGGCATCTCCTTTGCGGTCGGCATCGCGCTTGTTGCCTTCTTCATGTGGCTCAATACCAAGATTGGTAGCTCCAAGTCCTATCGCGTCGGTGCTGGCGAGGCGATTGTGGTCTTCTTGCTAATGTTCGGCCTTGCTCAGATACACGAGCAGATTGGCCAGACTGCTACCATCATTGCTTGGATTGTACTTGCACTGGCGCTCAACTTTGGTATAACCGGCGTCGTGAATGCGACCGACTTCGCGTACTCCTTCATTCCTGATGTCGACGAGATGCTGACCGGCAAGCGCCGTGAAGGCCAGTTTGCCTCAGTCAATTCCACTATCGATAACATCTTCATGGCTATCGAGAAGATTGCAATTACCTCGATACTGTCGATGGGTGGCTTTGTCAGCGGTGCTGAATCTCAGCCACCTCAGGTCATAAGCCTGCTGACCAACATCTTCTGTTTCCTTCCCATCCTGTTCTGCTTGCTGGGGATATTCTTCTCATTCCGCGTGAATCTGAACGAGAAAAATCGTGTGATGCTTGCTGCTGAAATTGCCCGTCTGCGCAATGGCGGCTCGATGGCAGATGTCGATCCGGCTACTAAGGCGCTGGTAGAGGAGCTCACCGGATTCCCATATGAGAAGTGCTGGGGGAACAATCGTGTCGTGAACTTCTCTGCCCGCCTCAAGGGCTCGAGCGAGAAGATTCACCAAGAAGCTTCGGTCCATTGATGAGAGATGCCTGCTATCGGTAATTGCGAGACGGCGTGCATCTTCCGGAATGGATTTGTGACTGATGCTTTGCCGATAGTGTTTCGCCCGTATCTGCAAAGGGTGTCCAGTAGCTGAACTCAATAAGGAGTTATTCGCTATGGTTTCGTTTAAACGCAATGGCCTTGCGTGCAAACTTGAGAATGATTATCTGTCTCTGACGATGTCTGACGAAGGCAAGGGGACTTCTCTGGTAGTCGACGGCCGTGAGCTCATGGGGAAGCTTTCAGGAGCAGCAGGCGATCCAGACCGCAGCCATAGCTTCTACTGCGACTATCATGTGGCTGGCAAGACAAAAAATCTGGTTCCGACACGCTTGGAGATCATAGAAGATACGCCGCAGAGGGTCCATGTTGCCTACGTTGATGAACAGAGTGACTTTAAGCTTGCCTATCATCTTGTGCTTGTCGACGGTGAGCGCTGCATCTATGGCTATGTCATCGCTTCCTGCGACGTTGACAACCTTGTGATCAATGAGCTCCGCACAGTCTATCGTTTTGATTCCAGCATTTTCACAACGGGATATACGGCGCGCCGCGAGGGGCTCCAGCCTCGTGCTGAGTACATGGCAGAGAAGGGGGAGCGGCTGCAGGATGAGACTTATCGTATTCCTGACGGCTGCCGTTACTCGAATTCAGATGTCTATTCGAAGTATGACTATGCCGGAACTTTCGCAGAGAATAAGATATGGGGACAGTATTCTGGCGGGCGCAGTGACGATGAATGGGGCGCCTGGTTCATTCCGCTCGACAAGAGCTGCTACCCTGGAGGCCCTCTCAAGCAGGAGCTCCTGGTGCACTATGACGGCATCATCCTGAACTATATGACAGGCGCTCATTTCGGTACGGGCGATTTTAAGGTACCCAAGGGCTGGAAGAAGCTCTATGGACCATGGTGCGTATATTTCAACCATGGCGAGGATGTCATCGGCGATGCATATGACTTTGCAGCCAAAGCAGAAGCACGTCTGCCGCTTCCTTGGCTTGAGGAGTCAGGACTTTACACGGGCAACTATGGTAGCCTTGAGGGCTTGCTGAAGCCCGTATCAATGCTCTCGGAAGAGGAGCGGTGGACGATTGTTGCGACAGACAGTGCTGGCGAATACTTTAGGCAGAAAGCAGGTCGCATCTATTGGGCGCAGTCTCGTGATGGAAGCTTTAGGATTGACAAGATGCAGCCGGGCATCTACCACCTCTATGTGCATATTTTTGGTGGTACCGATTGCCATGAATACAAGCTCGGGACATATTCAGTCAGACCTGGTGAGGCTACTGACGTAGGCGAGCTGCGTGTAGAAAATGCAGCCTCTGAACTGATATGGTCCCTAGGGCAATACACGCAGACAACTACTCCCTTCGCTTTTTCGAATCAGCTCAGGAACTATATATGGATGGGCCTGACTCCTAAGAATCTTGAGTTCCATATGGGTAAAGATTGCGATGCCGATTGGTACTACCTGCAGCGTCGTGGCGGCATATGGAAGATTGTGTTCAATAAGCCGATTAAGAAATCCAAACATTACTTGTTGACCGTCTGCCTGGCAGGCACGACGGCTGCTGCAATGAGCCCGGGGGAGAGCAGCGTAGGTTTCCGGGTAAGGCTCAATGGAAAGACGCTGGCTGAAGAGCATTTCGAAAATGATCGGGCTGCTTATCGGTCGTCGGTCACGGGAGGAAGACCTGCGATTCTCTCGGTCGAGATAGACGCTGACTATTTTGATGATGAGAACGAGCTGTCTTTCATGACTGATGGGTTCGTGATGTATGACATGGTGAAGCTTGAGGTGCTTCGATAGTGAACAGAAAGAATCTTTCCTCGGATGAAGCGGACATCGCTGGAGCGGAACGCATTCCTGCAGTATTCATTGCATCGGATTCCCTCGCCCAGACATACGATGCTGCACAGAGGCCTCAGACAGGATGGGGAGAATATATAGCTCGCTATCTTGGTAGTGGCCCCTGCGTGATTTCTCACGCCGATGGCTTCGACTTTCCGGCTGCCATGCGCTATGACTGCCCAGATATTGCTGTCGTGAATGCTTCGATGGCAGCCAGAAGCACAAAGACCTACATAGAAGAAGGCAAGCTTGATCAGATTCTGGCAGAAATCAGCAAAGGCGATGTGCTGCTGATTCAGTTTGCTGCCAACGATGCTACAAAGGCACGGCCCCAGAGATATACGACGCCCGTTCAGTTCGTTGAAAATCTCGGCCGCTTTGTGGACGGAGCAATGAAACGAGGAGCAGTTCCTCTGATTTTGACGCCTACTCCTCGCTGCAACTTCAGTGCAGATGGACATTACAGAGCAGATTTTGAAGAGTATGCATTTGCCGAGCGGAAGTTCTGCAGGGAGAAGGGGGTAGGGCTCATCGACCTTGCGGATATTGGTGGCAGGTACATGGAAGAACTTGGCGAGCTGCGCGCCCGTGCACTCTACATGAAGCTTTCAGCTGGACTCTATCCTGCCTATCCGGATGGGCTCGATGATGCAACGCATCTTTCGTACCTTGGAGCTCGGACCTATGCGCGAATGATTGCTCGCGAGGCGGTGACACTGGCTCCTCAGCTCAGTTTTCATGATGACAATGACAGCAGCTTCACGGGGCGGATCGAAGGCATAGAGGCGCGTGTGGATGAAGACGCTTCTGCTGTGGTGCTCTCTTGGGACAGGGCTGCAAGTGCTGACTGCTACACCATTTCCTGCGACAAAGATGGACAGAGCTTTGTGGGAGTGTCCTTGGAACCTCGCTTCATGGATGCTGCGGTGCCAGATCAGTCCGCAGATATCAGGTATGAAATCCGTGCGTGGCATAGAGATGCCTCTGGCGAGCCAGGAACGGTGGAAGTGGAGCATGAATTTGCCCTTTCATCGAAAGGGGAAGCGAGGATATCCGGCTTCAATCTCTATGAGATCGACCAGACAGTCGCAGACCGTATTTCCTTCTCTGTCCGGTTCTCCCCGTTCGAAGGAGTGCAGAGATACCGCGTTTCGGCAAGGAATGCGCAGTCTGGCCAGATCCGGATTCTCGATTCCATTCCTGCATCCGATGTCGGTTTGCTGCATGGCTACTTTGTTACTCGAGAGCCTGGATGGAGGGTGCATGTCGAAGGAGATCTTGGGGGCACGACTTGCACCAGCGAGGAATGCGAGGTTCCCTGCAGCCCGCTGAGTGCAGATTCACGACCTAGTTGGGAGGCTGGATTCTGATGGAAGTCGATTTCACTTCATGCGGTCCTGATTTCTGTCCCGCGATGATCAGCCTTCTCGATCGGGAGTATCCCGAGCCTGCAGAAGGATGGGTCGACGGAGTGTATAACAGCCGTCAGGCAGTAGAAACCGCATTGCCCTTGCAGGCTTCGCCTGAAGGCATTCATATGCGGGGGAACTCTTTTATCGAAGAGTCAGACATGCTCGATGGGGACCCGAATACGATTGCACGGGAGACGTACATATGTGGGTCCGTGCTGCATATCGATGCATTCTCAGTGGAATATCGCGTTTCCCTCAGCCTGAAGGGCACGCAGGAAAATCAGGAACTCGAGCTTCTGATCAATGGGATGCCAAAAGTGCGGTTTGCACTTCAGGCAGAATCGACAAGAGCGGTTGACTTCTCCGTGGAGGTGGATTGCCACTGCATCGAGATTGCTGTCGTGCCTGCGCGGACAGGAAGTACGAGCAACGCCTGGGCAGAAGCAAGCATCCTGAAGCTTGCAATCCAGAAAGTGTCGAAGCAGCCAGCCGCATCGCCCCGGATATTCCTTCTGGGAGATTCTATTGTCCAGACATATTTCGAAAGCGAGCGCCCGCAGTCTGGATGGGGAGAATGGCTCTATCGCTATCTGCTTGATGGCAGATCGGCTGCGATTGAGCATGACGATACGAACGATGTAGTTCAGTCGAGGATCTTTGCAGGCGAAGGCCCCACAATCTACAACAAGGCCTTGGGTGCCAGAAGCTTCAGGAGCTATCGGGAAGAGCATAGGCTTGAAAAGGTCCTCTCGCTTGTGCGGCCGGGAGATGTGGCTCTTATCCAGTTCGGTGCGAATGACGTGTCGAAGACGAGGCCGATGCGCTATATACCGCCAGAGGAGTACCATGCATGGCTTGAACGTTATGCTACGGCTTTGACAGATCGCGGCGTCAAGCCGATCTTCGTCACGTCGACGCCTCCGTATCGTCCGCATGCAGCGGAGAGCCTTTCATCTCCGACCGACCTCTACGCAGACATCACGCGCAAGTTTGCGTCTCAGGAAGGCATAGACCTCATAGATCTTCGCGAGCTGGCTGATGAGATGCTCTCAGAAGCGCCAGATGAAAACCGTGCGGCCTATTATCTGCGCTGCGAGCCTTTCCAATATGCCAGCCATCCCGATGGAATCCAGGATCCTGTGCATCTTTCGGTCTATGGGGCGCAGGAAATGGCACGGATTGTTGCTGAGAAGCTTGCTGGAATTGTCCCTTGGGTTGCTTTCAGAGATGACGATTCGAATGCACGGCCAAGCACTGTAACGGAGCTCCGTGCATTGGTCGAGAGAGAGCCGGTAGGCCAGATGGTGCATCTGCGCTGGAGAGATGCCGGTCAGATGGTCTATTACTCCATCGAGAAATGCAATGCAGCAAATGGCAGGCGCTATGCGCGATATCTTTCGGTCAAGCCGGAATTTATTGACTGGCCACTGCCAGGGCAGAGTCGTCAGGTCCGGTATGTAGTGCGGGCATGGATGGGCGGACATGCAGGTCCGGAGTCCTTCATAAGCGTCGCAATGCCGGCAGACGATGACGAGGTCGTGAATCTCGAATGAGTGCTTGCCCTACGTCGCAATAAATCACTCACTGCAATGTGCCAAGGATAGTCAGAAAGGCTTAGACAATGGAAACCACCTACAATCCTGCTGTGAAGCTCCCTCCGAAGGAGACGCTCGAGAAAGACATTGCTCTTCTCCTCAACTGCCTCACGAAGATCGATGATGCATCCGGTGAGTATCTTCTCGATTTCGACGGTCTCAAGGTGGATGACAAGAGCTGGTGTGTCTGGAACTGGCCTCAGGGCATAGGTCTTTTCGGAACGTACATGAATTACCGCATCACTGGCAATGAAAAGGCACTCCGCATCGTGAAGGACTGGTTCGAGGCCAGGATGCAGGAAGGCGCGCCGAGCAAGAATATCAACACGATGGCTCCGCTTCTTGCGATGGCGTTCCTGTATGAAGATACCCAAGACAGCCGCTATGTGCCCTATCTCGAGCGCTGGGCCGAATGGGCGATGAATGACCTTACGCGGACGGAGGAGCGGGGCTTCCAGCACGTGACCTACGGGCCTGCTCATACACAGCAGCTCTGGGATGACACGCTGATGATGACTGTTCTGCCGCTTGCGAAGATCGGCATGCTGCTTGGGCGCGATGAATACGTGCAAGAGGCACGCTACCAGCTCATGGTCCATATCAAGTATCTGGCCGACCGCGAGACGGGCCTCTGGTTCCACGGATGGAGCTTCGAGCGCCGCGACAATTTCGCCGATGCACTCTGGTGCCGCGGCAACTGCTGGATAACCATCTCGTTCCCTCTCTTCATCGAGGTGCTTGGTCTCAAGAAGGACGACGCGCTCTACGAGCTGCTGGTGCAGACGCTGAGAGCGCAGATCAAGGCTCTTGCGGAATACCAGGACGAGAGCGGGCTCTGGCATACCCTGATCAATGACCCCAGCTCCTATCTCGAGACCAGTGGATCTGCAGGCATGGCATTCGGCATTCTCAAGGCCGTCCACAAGCGCTATGTGGATCCGAGCTATGAGAATGTTGCAAACAAGGCAATCAACGGCGTTCTTTCCCAGATGGGAGACCATGGCCAGCTGAAGAACGTTTCGGTGGGCACGGGTCTTGAAGACAATCTCGACTACTACCGCAACATCGCGACGACCGACATGCCGTATGGCCAATCACTCTCGGTGCTTGCTCTTACTGAGGCGCTTGTCTCGTATTGCTAGCCGGGGATGTCTGTGGGAAGGGTTGAGATGATTAGTCTGGGAGCCAGAGGGCATGATGTCGTGCCAGGCCCAACAACTCCTGAAGAGCTCGGTGCGGCTGCAGAGCAGAAGGGCATCAGGAATATCCAGCTGGCACTCGGTATCTCGTTTCCCCAATGGAGCAGCGCTGACCAGATCAATCTTGGTCTTGGGTCGCAGATTCGGCGGACGCTTGCTCGGCATGGAGTCGAGATTGCAATCATGGGGTGCTATTACAACATGATTCATCCGGACCATGCCGAGCGCGAGGCTGGAACGAAGCGCTTTGAAGCATATCTGCGCTGTGCACACTCTTTCGGCTGCGGCATCGTTGCGTCGGAAACAGGTTCTGTCGACCCGTCGTTTGCTTATACCGAAAGGAACTTCACTGATGATGCCTTCACACAGGCTGAGCAGACCATAGAGCGTCTGGTGCGCTGTGCAGAGCATATGGGTGTCATTGTTGCTATCGAGCCAGGAGTGAATCATCCCATACATGATGTGGAAACCAGCATGCGTCTGGCCTGTCTCATTGACTCCGATAATCTCGGCTTCATTCTGGATCCTACGGCACTTATCACGCCTGAGCTGGCTCCGCGACAAATGGATATCGTGCGAGACATGCTCGATGCGCTTGGCTCTCGGATAGTTGCAACGCATCTTGTTGACTATCGGATTGATGGCGGAAAAATCGTTCGGTGCAACTTGGGCGAGGGCCAACTTGACGCGGAAGGCATCATCTCTGCAGTTAGCGACAGGCGTCCCTACAGCTATGTCATCACGGAATTCACGACAGGCGACGCGCTCGGCCGTGCTGTAAGGGAGTATGGTGCCACAGCTTAATTGCTGGATGCGCTGGGGAGGTATCAGAAACGATGGGCATTGGATATATCGTCCACAATCATTTTGAGTCATACATAGACAAGACAACTGGCGCCAAGGTTGAGCGTCTGACCGATCCTGCAATCACTTGCCATCACATGTATTTCTATGCGCATATGACGACACGCGATGGCAAGAAGCTGCTGTACTCGCCAGAAATCGATGGAGAGCGGCAAGTATTCTGCATGGAGCTCGCGACTGGCGATGCCGTACAGCTGACAGAAGGCGAAGGTGTCGATGACTGGGGCGCGGAGTTCACGGCAGACGAGAAATCGGTCATCTATCACCAAGGGCAAGATATCTGGCTGCTGTCTCTTGCGGACCTCACAAGAAGACGTATCTATGCCGCACCGGAAGGCTGGCATCTCCGTGATATCGGAGTATCTCGCGATGAACCTGTTCTCGCGCTCATTGAGATGGCTGAGAACACCATGGCTGCAGCCATCGGCGGCACGAACTGGAATTTCTTTGCCGAGAACTGTCGTGCGAAACCGCTCTGCCGCATCGTCTGCGTGAATATCAAGACCGGTGAACGTGAAGTTGTTCACGAAGAAAGATGCTGGCTGGGCCATCCTCAAATTCGTCCTGGCGATGCTGACACCATCATGTATTGCCATGAAGGTCCGTTCGATATGATTGATGCACGCATGTGGCTCATCAGCAGAACGACGCATGTGCCGCGCTGCTGCCGCGAGCAGCCAGACGGCATAATCCTTACCCATGAATTCTGGGAACCCGATGGATCGAAGCTTGCTTTTGTCTATCGCGAGCTGGAGAAGGACGGCGTCGAAGAGATTCACGAGATAAATCCGGACACGCTTCATGAGAATGTGCTCATGCCATGCCATACCTACGCACATTGTATCTGCGACCACGCGGGCAGGTTCTTCGTCGGCGATGCACAGGGGGACACAACCCCGATTCATCTGCAGAAAGAGGAGGATATCCAGGCACGGAAGGATTCCGGAAAGGTGCTGGATGACAATCTCTATCTCATCGACCGTGCCGGGAGGCAGGAAATAAAGCTCGCCTACCATGGCACAAGCTGGTCAGCACGTTGGGGCACTCCACAGGATGCTCATCCACACCCCTGTTTTTCGGAGGATGGACGCTACGTAATCTTCGTTACAGACAGATTTGGTCATCCTGCAATACACCGAATCGACCTTGAGTCATTCCTTGCCAGCTATGGCAGATGATCTGCATGCTGAGACTTCGTCGTGACATGATGCTTTGGCCGAATGGTCGTGACAAATGCTGCACACTGTCCTTCGATGATGGAACGGTCGAGGATAGGCGAATCTGCGAAATGCTGCGCAGCCATAATCTTCGGGCTACGTTCAACATTAATACTGGCCTTCTAGGGCATAGCGATGAACTCCATCAGTCAGGCATTGACGTTGTTCACGAAAAGCTGCCGCTGCAAGAGCTGGCCGAAGTCTACGATGGATTCGAGCTGGCTGTGCATGGCTATTCGCATGCACATATGGGTGAAGAGCCACCTTCCATGGCAGCGTATGAGATCATTCGCTGCAAAGCAGAAATCGAATCCATAACGCATACTCCGGTACGCGGCATGGCCTGGCCAATCAGCTATGACGGGTATTGGATGGGAGATGCGAAAAAGCTGGCAAAGGCTTGTGGCATCTGTTATGCACGGACAACCAGACGCTCCTATGACTGCGTCGGTGTGCCATCTGACTTTCTTGCATGGGATGCTGCATGCAGCTTCGTTGAGGATGAGATGGGACCCATTGTCACGAAGTTCCTGAAGCCTCGACCGGTAGGCTGTACCAAGCCGTACCTGCTCTATGTGTGGGGGCATGGCTACGAAGCCACAGGGCGTGATGCATGGAACAGGCTTGAATGGCTCTTCGACCAGGTGAGCTTCAAGCCGGACGTGTGGTATGCCTCGAATATCGAGGTCTTCGATTATGTTCAGGCGTATCGGAACCTGGTCTACTCAGCTACAGGCGACTACATCTTCAATCCAGGAAGGATGGATGTCTGGCTGCTTGTGGATGACAAGTCGGTCTGCATTCCATCAGCACGGACTGTCGAGATTGGAGCATGGGAGCGCTGATCGAACCCATGCATGCTGCAGAACAAGGCGTAGGGGGAATTTGAACTAATCGTTCCGCTTGCGATGAAAGAGGGTTGTGAATATGACTGCTCGGAAGACGGATATCGGTCGTTTTGTCTCCGGTTTTAAGATGAAACTCTATCCAGGCTTTGCTGCCGAATATGAAAAGCGACACAACGAGCTTTGGCCAGAGATGGCTGACATGATTCATGAATATGGCGGCCACAACTATTCGATCTTCATAGATGAGGAAACAAACACTCTCTTTGGATATATCGAGCTAGACGATCCAGAGCGCTATGCAGAGTCTGCCAAGACTGAAATATGCCAAAGATGGTGGAAGTTCATGGCAAGCGTGATGGAGACAGACCCCGACAATTCGCCAGTGACAACTAATCTGCACTGCGCTTTCCATCTGGACTGAGCTTTTGCAAGCTACGGCGGCTCGTCTTGCTAACAGCGAGGCCTTGAATCTATGTCGCAATGTTCTTAGGAGTCAAAGATGTCGATGACTATCAGCATGGATGACAACCTCAAGGAGGAATTCACGGATATCTGCAGAAAGATTGGACTTCCTCCCTCGACGGCAATCGGGATCTTCGTTCGGACGGTTGTCCGCGAGCGGTGCATACCCTTTGCGCTGTCTGCTGGAAATGGACAGGCGACGTCAGGCCATGCCGATGGCCTGCAGCGTGAAAGCGTTCCGAAGAGCAAGGTCCTGCAGGATTTGGTAGATGTCTCTTCAAGAGACATGCTCTCGCGTGAAGACAGCAAGGCGCTTCGTTCGATGTGGGCACGAGCGTAAAGTCTCGCCAGTCTCCAAGCGATCTGTCTACGATTGCAGACCGGCGCAAGCTTCAAGAAAGAATGTCTGCCCCGATATGGCTGAACCAGGGGGCTTGGTTTTGCAGCTGCAATTGAATGTGATGCTGAGAGAAGCGTGAGCTTCTCAGCCAGGATTCTGGTTACAGAGCAAGCCTGATAAGAGAGACATTTATATTCAAGAATCCAACAGCAATAAAGGGAGAATATGAACACCAGGAATGTACAGTGCGCAACATTGATGGTTTCTGCGTCGCGAGTTATTCCGGCATCTTCATCCCCGACAGCAGGTGCCAAGCGAGCTGGTAGGGTGACTGGAAGAATTGATCTCACGGGGATGACAGAATATCACGGTGTGAAGATTGCTTCAGGCGCCGATATTTCTAAAAACGCGTTGCTCAAGGAAAATAACAAGCTCAATATCGAGGACTATGGTGCCGTATCTCTGGAGGAGCGTACGAAGGATGATGCGGATACGCATGCTGTAGAGAATACAGAAGCAATCAACAAGGCTATTCGGGATGCAGCTGCGCAGGGTGGCGGGACGGTTGTCGTTCCGAAGGGAACCTTCCGCTTCTATACGATACGTCTGGAATCCAATGTCAATCTCTATCTATCCAAAGACAGTGTCGTTCAAGCTGCAAAACCCACCATTGTCGATGAAGATGGCAAGACCATCTCAATAGCCGAGGACAAATATCCGGATGGCAGAGATGGCAACTACGATCAGCCTGAAATCGCTCCATATGCCGGGCTTCAGGATGGCGGACATACCTATTTTGCCAATAGCCTGTTCTATGGTGCCGACAAGAAGAACATCATGATCTACGGTGACGGTCTTATCGACGGCAGCCAGATGAACGACGAGGGCACTCTCGATCAGGTATTGCAGGGAGGGGATCCTCCAAATGCCAGGATCAGAACTGGAAAAGCTGACGTGTGGTATGGCAATAAAGGCATTTCTCTGGTCCGCTGCGAAGGCGTCGTGCTGGATGGCTTCAAGATGCTCAACTGTGGGCATTTTGCCATCATCACCGCTGGTGGCAGAAATCAGCTGGTCGATGGACTCATTGTGGATACCAATCGTGATGCATATGACATTGATTGCACGCAGGATGTGACGATTGAAAACTCAACTTTCAATTCGCTCACTGATGATGCGATTGTTTTCAAAGCGTCCTATGGTGCTGGAATCAAGCAGCCGGTCCATAACTGCCTGGTTCGCAACTGTACGGTCAGTGGCTACGATGCAGGGTCGGTCATGGCAGGGGCATATACAACGGACAAGCAGGTTGCAACGGACCTGTGTGGACCCACCGCAAGAATCAAGTTTGGAACGGAGTCAACAAATGGATACGATACCGTCACCATCACGGATGTAGCTTTCAAGAGGTCAAGGGGCTTCTGTATTGAGTCTGTCGATGGGGCAGCTGTCCATGACATCATCATGGTGAATGCAGAGATGGACACTGTCAGCAGCAGTCCTATTTTCATCAGGCTTGGAAACAGGGGCAGGTATCCCGTTACGGGCAACAGCACAGATCAGAGCCTGAATCCGGCAGACAATGTCCGCGTTACTAATACAGAATGGATTCTTCCGCTCAATAGCGACGAGGTCAGCTATCAGTGGACCGAATATCCGATCAAGCAGTATTTCCCAGCATATAGGACAGACAACGAAGCGACAATGCCAAACGGCATAAAGGTTAAGACGGTCAATCAGACTGCGCCGGCCATGCTCAATCCCAATAACTATTGTCATGATGACAGCACCGGAAAGAACTATGCCTATGTCTGGAACAATGAGACGCACCGATATGATGCGAGCACAACAGAAATTCCGGAGGACCAGTCCAGCTGGTATGGCAATGCTGTCGGCTATGAGAGTCTTGCTAGCGCATACAATATCTGCGTAGCGAATGCAAATATTTCGAATGTCGATCCCCGCTATCCCATCATTCTCGCGGGGATGGTTGGCAGCAGGATCCGCAATGTGGTTTTCCAGGATATAGATGTGACATACCGTGGTGGCCTCAGGATGCGGGATGCCGTTGAACAGCAGCAGCTGAACACCGACTGGGAATATACGCAGTACATGACCACTCCGGCGAAGCAGACGCTGCCTTGGCTGGTGAATGCGTTCTTCTGCAAGAATGCGGCGCTTCTTCCCCGAGTGGATTGGGATGCCAGTGCCGGTGCCTGGAAAGATGACCCTTACAATGTTCCTGAAATGGACGACCAGTATCCGGAACCCTCGAATTTCGGCATTCTGCCCGCTTATGGATTGTACGCAAGGCATGTTGATGGTCTGAAGCTGGAGAATGTCCACATTGGCTATGAGGTGGAAGATGGAAGGCATGCAGTCGTCTTGGACGATTGCCATAATGCAGATTTCTCAGGCAGCACATTCCAATGCAGCAGCAGCGTGAAGCCGGTTGCTCTGGTGACGGATAGCTACAAGAGAAGGGCAGGGTTCGAATATGTATTGAACGAGCCTTACCAAAAGACGGCATGCTCTGACATCGAGGGGATAGATGGCAGCAGCATTGCCGAAGTGACCGTAAATGCACCGGAGCCCAGCACGCCCAAGGACAGTCTCTATGGGCATGACACCATTGCGAGTGCCGAGAACGGATTCGGCTATGGTCCTAATATCTGGACTGTGAATGGACATCAGCATCCTCTTCCGGTCACCGTATACCGCCCCTTCCTTGAAGGTATCGGAGACCAGGCGGTAAAGGTTGGCGATACGCTGATGCTGACTATTACAGCAAGAAACCCTGCGGCCGAAACATCGGGTGCAAGAGATGAGGCAGCATCAGATCGGTCGCTTGTCTATAGCGCAGAAGATTTGCCGGATGGTGCGACGTTTGACCCGGAGACGCATGTCTTTACCTGGACGCCATCTGAAACGGGAACATATAAGGCATCTTTCTCGGTGGATGATGGAGCAGGCAAGGTGATGCAGAGCTGAGCTGCGATCCTATTGCAGGGGAATGCCTTCGAATCGAGTTCGCGGAGTCGGAAGACTGCGGCTGCTAGCAGCGAAGAAGAGTAAGCAAGGAGAAGGCACCTCGAGGACATATCGTCCCGAGGTGCCTTCCTTCTGATCTGGTTCTGCAATCTTCTGCTATTCCTTGGCGCCGTACTGTGCATAGTAGGCATCGAGCGCCTTGTCGAGCTCGGGCGTGATGAGGGTGCCGGTCAGCGCCTCGCGGACATCTTTCATGCTCACGATGCTGGCGACAGGGAAGCCATAGCGCTCTTGGATCTCGTCCTGGGCGCTCTTGACGCCGCCCTTGCCGACCTCCATGCGGTTCAGGGAGACGATGAGGCCCTTCACATCCACATCGGCAGCTGCCTTGAGCTTCGGGTAGGTCTCGTCGATGGACTTGCCGGAGGTCGTGACATCCTCGACAATCACGACACGGTCGCCGTCCTTCAGGGATGCTCCGAGGAAGTTGCCCTTGTCGGCACCATGGTCCTTGGCCTCCTTGCGGTCAGCGCAATAGGCGACCTCCTTGCCATACAGCTCGTCCAAGGCGATGGCGGTGACGACGGCCAGAGGAATGCCCTTGTAGGCGGGACCGAACACGACATCGAAGTCGAGGCCGAAGTTGTCGTGGATGGCCTTCGCATAGAAGCGTCCCAGCTCATGGAGCTGGGCGCCTGTCACATAGGCACCGGCATTCATGAAGAAGGGGGATTGGCGCCCGCTCTTCAGGGTGAAGCTGCCGAACTTGAGCACGTGGCTGTCTACCATAAAGTCGATGAATTCGCGCTGATAGTCTTCCATGAATGCCTTCCTCGCTTGCACTTCCTGCCATGTCCTGCCCATTGTCTCACATATGGAGCTCTGTGCATCCTGTGCTACCGGGCAGGGTCCTCCTCCGTTGCCGGTATCACGGAGACGCCGACAAGTTCAGGCCCGGTGTGGATCAGAAGGTCGGGGGAGATGAGCGTGCGCTGGATGTCAGGAAGCGCGTTGGGGACAGCCGCTCTGAGCTTCTCCTCCATCTCGTCGAAGACATCGAGGGCATTCGTGCAGCAGATGCCGAGACGGACCTTATCGAAGAAGACGGACCATTCGCGGGCAAGCTTCACCTCTGTCGCAAGGGCCTTCTCCCAGCCGCGGGCCTTCTTGACCGCGAAGTAGTAGCCCTGCTTGTCGCAGCTGATGACAGGCTTGATGTTGAGCATCGAGCCAAGACGGTAGGTCGCCTCGTTGATGCGGCCGCCCTTGCGCAGATACTCGAGCGTCTTGCAGCTGAAGAAGACACGGGTGTTCTCGGCGGCTTTCGTGAGGCGCGCTTCGAGCTCTTCGAAGGGCACGCCTGACTCGATGAGCTCGACCGCACGCTGCACGACCATGCCGGCAGCAAGGCCGATGTTCTTCGTGTCGATGCAGACGATTGGGAAATCGTCCATCATATGGGCTACGAGCTCGGCCGTCTGGAAGGTTGCAGAAAGGCCCGAGGAGATCGTCACGATCACAGCCTTCTCGTAGCCGTCCGCCTTCGCCTGCTCGAGCGCCTGGCGTATTGCCTCGGGTGTCGGAAGCGACGTCGTCGGTATCTCGTCTTTGAAGCGCTCGATCACCTCGTCCGCCGTGATATCGACACCGCTCTGGTAGCTTGTGCCATCGGAATAGTTGATGCGCAGCGGCACGACCCTCACGTCGTGTGCATGCACGAATGCTTCGGGAGTATCGGTTCCGCTGTCGCACAGGACCGCAATACGCTGGTCGTTCACGGATGCCTCCGATGATTGCAGGTTATTGCTTGGTTCCTACCCGTTCCTGGGACGCGCTTGCCTGGCAGCTGCATCGCATGGAGCTGCTATGAAATGTACACCTTATGGACAGACTAGCCTGCGCCGACACCTGTCCCTTTCTTCAAGCGGTTCCGGTAAGGTATATATGTGTATATGACAATCAGTATCGGATACCGCATATGGAGGCGAACATGGCCGAAGAGAAGCTGGATCAGACACGGCAGAACGAATCAACTGCCTTTTCCCAGGATGGGTCCCTGCCTGAGGCGCTGTCTCCTGTCATAGAGGAAGAGCAGGTCCTGCGCCGCCTCGGCGTCAGGAGCGCATTCCAGGAGATCACGTCGAACAGCACGATTGCCGCTGGCGCCATGGTCATCTGTGCCCTTTTGGCCGTGCTCGTTGCGAATACGCCTGCCTACGAGGTGGTGGAGTCGGCGCTCAGGTGGCCGGTCGAGATACGTCTCGGCAGCTTCGTGGGCGAGCTCTCGCTCGAAGGCTTCGTGAACGACTTTCTGATGGCAATATTCTTCCTCGAGGTCGGCATCGAGCTCAAATACGAGATGACGGTAGGGGAGCTTGCAAATCCCCGTCAGGCTGCCGTGCCGATGCTTGCAGCGGTTGGCGGCGTCGCCTGCCCTGCGCTCATCTATCTTGCCTTCAATGCGCAGGGCGGCGCTCCCCATGGCTGGGCTGTGCCGATCGCAACCGACATTGCCTTCGCGCTCGGCGTCATGTCTCTTGCAGGAGATCGCATCGCTGTCTCGACGAAGGTCTTCTTCCAGACGCTTGCTATTGCAGACGATATCCTCGCAATCGTCGTGATTGCCCTCTTCTATGGGCAGTCGCCCGATATTGCCTGGTGCGCAGCTTCCGCTATCGTCGTGCTGGTCCTCATGGCGCTCAACCATGCAAAGGTCTACTCGGTGAAGCCCTACCTGATTGTCGGCCTCGTGCTGTGGTTTTGCATGTACAACTCCGGCATCCATGCCACCCTTGCTGGCGTCATCCTTGCCTTCACGCTTCCCGGCAAGAGCGACATCCGCCTCTCGAGTCTGGGAGACTGGCTCTCGCAGGAGTCGGCAGCGCTTGATGATGTATACGACGATGAGTCCCACATCCTTGGCCAGCATGACTTCACGGAGCATGCCTACATCGCAGAGCGCGTCCTCCATCATGCGACGCCGCCCCTGCGCCGTGTCGAGCGCTACTTCTCCGTCTTCACGAACTTCTTCATCCTGCCGGTCTTCGCGTTCGTGAATGCCCAGGTGCGTCTTGTCGGTGTCGATATGGCAGCCGTGCTTGCAGGCTCGGTCACGCGCGGCGCCTACTTCGGTGCGGTCCTCGGGAAGCCCTTGGGCATCATCCTCGTGACGCTCGTGCTCGTGAAGCTCGGCTTCGCGAAGCTTCCCCGCGGCATGGATGTGAAGCAGGCCATCACGATGGGGCTTATGGGCGGCGTCGGCTTCACGATGTCGATCCTGATCTCCGGCCTTGCCTTCGCAGATGCACAGGAGCAGCTCGAGGCCAAGTGCGCCATCCTTGCCGCTTCCGTGACATCGGCGCTTCTGGGTCTTGCCTTCATCCACATCGCCGATGCGGTCACGAAGGGAAGGAAGAAGGAGCCCGACAAGGCCTCCGAGAGAGCCTCATAGATAGAGATGCTCATGCAGAAGGGGCGCACCGGTACAGCCGGATGCGCCCTTCGCTTTCTCTTCTGATGGCAAGATATATATGCAGGCCTACTCCACGGTGCCGTACGTGTAGCCCCAGCCATGTGCCGTGATGATGGAGTTCAGCTGGTCGCAGAGGCGTGCCCGCTTGTAGGAGCCCGAAGGCAGGAGCTCCAAGACCTCCATGAGGTCGGGGCCAAGGTCGTCCACCTCGCCTCGCGTGATCACATCGATGCTCGAGACGGAGCCGCTCATGTTGCCCTGGTAGAGCTCGTCTACCAGGTGCTGCAGCTCGCCGTATTCATCCGAGCGCTCGTTCGTGCGGAGCGTCTTGTGTGTGCTGTGGCCCCTGTGCGGGGCAGATGCATGGTTTCTCATATGTGACATGATAGCAAGGAGGATGCATCTGTCATCCAGAATGCACCTATACTTGAAAAGCATGCATCACGTGCAGGGAGATGCAGGACTCCCTGTGCAGCAACGATGAGGGAGGCCTCATGGGCAACGTATATGAAAGCATGGAGACCGAAGAGCTCGACCGCACCATCGCGGAGCTCGAGCAGGAGGTTGAAGATCTCAAGGCGCAGGGGCTTGCGCTCGATATGACGCGTGGCAAGCCGTCGCCCGAGCAGACTGACCTCTCCCGTCCGATGCTCGACCTCGTGAATTCCCATTCCGATCTGATGGATGGCACGCTCCAGGTGAACAACTACGGAGGTCCGGATGGCCTGCCGTCGGCACGTCGCCTTGCGGCCGACTACCTTGGTGTCGATCCTGCCAATGTCGTCGTTATCGGCTCTTCGAGCCTGAACCTCATGCACGACGTCGTCTGCCACGCCTATACGCACGGCATCGCAGGGAACAAGCCATGGTGCGAGCAGGGCAAGGTCAAGTTCCTCTGCCCGTCTCCGGGATATGACCGCCACTTCAAGGTCACGGCCTACTACGGAATCGAGAACGTGCCGGTTCCCCTGAAGGAAGACGGCCCCGACATGGACATGGTGCGCCGCCTCGTCGAGGGCGATCCGACGGTCAAGGGCATCTGGTGCGTGCCGAAGTACGAGAACCCGACTGGCATCACGTACTCGAACGAGGTTGTCCGTGCCTTCGCGAACCTCCATCCGGCGGCACCCGACTTCCGCATCTTCTGGGACAATGCCTACGCCGTGCACGACTTCTACGAGGAAGGGGACCATCTCCTCAACATCTTCGAGGCCATGGCAGAGGCAGGCACGACCGACCTCGTCTACGAGTTCGGCTCCACGGCCAAGATCACGTTCCCGTCGAATGGCATCGCCTTCATGGCAGCATCTCCTGCCGACATGGCAGAGATCCGCGAGGCCTTCTCCGTCATGCGCGTCTCGCCGGAGAAGATCTCCCAGTATGCCCACGTGCTGTTCCTGAAGGACATGAAGACCATCCACGAGCACATGATGAAGCATGCTGCCATCGTCCGTCCGCGCTTCGAGCTCGTCGAGTCGAAGCTCACGGAGGGCCTCTCCGACCTCGGCGTCGCGACGTGGACCCATCCGCGTGGCGGCTACTTCGTCTCCTTCGATGGCCCCAAGGGCTCGGCCACAAGGATCGTGTCGCTCTGCGCAGAGATCGGCGTGAAGCTCACGGCAGCTGGTGCCACCTGGCCGTATGGACACGACCCCTACGATACGAACATCCGCATCGCCCCGACGTTCCCCAAGATCGAGGACCTCGGCCGTGCACTCGATGTCTTCGTTGTCGCCGTGAAGCTCGTCTCGGCACGCCTTGCCCGCGAAGCGCGCGCATAGCTCTCCGGAGAATCTTCACACTCTTTGGCACCTCCCGCACAACCTGCGGGAGGTGTTACTTTAATATGGGTGTTCCATCAACAATTGCTGGATGGCAGCAAACATAGTATGTATGGCGGACGTATGATGGCTGTCTTGGACAGCGTCGTATGATGCTTGGGAGCCATGCAATGAAGAAGGAGCTCGTCGCAATGCCGAAGAAGACACAGGGAAGCGCACGCAAGGCCAAGGGTGCTGCTACGTCTGCCACGCAGAAGACGTCGCAGAAGAGCGCTTTGGCCGCAAAGAGCGCGAAGAAGTCGAAGGGCGCGCACTGGAAGCCCGGAGAGCCTGTGAGCCTGCCGGTCCGCATTGTCCTCATCGTCTTCATCGTCCTCATGGCGCTCTCCATGATGCTGCCGTCGCTCACCTATCTGGCAGCGGGAAATTCGAGTGCAGACTCCCAGGACAGCTCCCAGACGTCCGATACATCTTCCGACAGCTCGGACTCCTCGTCTGACGACAGCTCGGCCGGTGCAATCGATTCACGCTACCAGGCGCTTGTCGATGCGCAGCAGAAGAAGCTCGATTCCGACCCCAACAATCTTGCTGCTCTTCTCAACATGGGCAATGACTATATGAAGTGGGGTGTCGCGCTCCTGCAGGCGAGCTCGGCAGATGCCGACACGAGCCATGCCTATGACGTGCTCGACAATGCTGTCGCCACCTATGACAAGTATCTGGCACTCAACGACTCCTCTGCCGTGAAGGTCGACCGGGCGCTCTGCCAGTACTATGCAGGCGACACGGACGATGCGATCTCCTCGCTCGAGGCGCTCACGCAGGAAGATCCGAACTATGGTCCCGCCTGGGCGAATCTCGGCATGCTCTATCAGGTGAAAGGCAGCACGGACTCCGCGAAGAACGCCTACAACAAGGCGATTGCCGTCGAGCCGAATGACGAGTACGGCTCAAAGTCGTTTGCGCAGCAGCAGCTCTCGTCCATCGCCGCCTCCGAATCCTCGTCGTCTTCGAGCTCGAGCTCCACATCTTCGTCTTCGTCGACGTCGACGGGCCTCTCGAACACGCTCTCGAACGAGTCGGGCACCGGCCTCTAAGGAATTCATCCAGGAGAAAAGAAATCTCTCATGGCACTCTCTATAGAAACATCCACGCAGGAAGGCGTGGCCAAGGTCAGCGTGACGGGCGAAGTCGACGTCTCGAATGCGCCTGAGCTCAGGCAGGCCCTCGAGGCCGCCCTTGCTTCCGGCGCCAAAGAGGTCGCTGTCGCAATGGAGAACGTCCCCTATATCGACTCCACCGGCATTGGCGTGCTTGTGGGAGCGGCACACGCTGCAAAGGATGCAGGCGTGCGCTTCACGATCGTCCGCCCGCAGCGCAATGTCTCGCGCGTGCTTGCGCTTCTCGGCGTGAACGGCGAGCTCAATGTCACGGAGTAGGTCTGTTCTCTTGTTCGATCCGGCGTTTATGGAGGTATGACGCGTGTTTGGCATAAGTGAAACCGAGCTTGCGCTGATCTTGATCTTCGCATTCCTCATCTTCGGGCCTGACAAGCTGCCGGGCATGGGACGCACGGTCGGCCGTGCGATCCGCCAGTTCCGCGATGCTCAGGACAGCGTGACGAAGGTCGTGCAGTCCGAGATCGTCGACCCGATCAACTCGGGCATGAACGAGCCGGCTGCAAAGAAGCGTGCCGAGCAGGCAAAGGCTGCCCAGGCCGAGGATGCAGATATCGAAGGTGCCGAGGGTGCAGAAGCCGCTGCTCCTGCAAAGAAGCCCGAGACCTTTGCCGAGCGCAAGGCTCGTCTCGAGGCAGAGCGCAAGGCCAAGGAGTCTGCTGCTGCCGACGAGAAGAAGCAGGCTGCCTTCGACGAGAACGAGAAGGACGAGGTCGGCGAGTCCTTTGCTGGCGCCGATTCCGACGAGGATCTGCCTGAAGGCGAGGATGAGGCTCCGAAGGAGCCCGATCTCGCTGCGCTCTATGCCATGACGCCCAAAGACCATAAGGCAGCGAAGGCCGAGACGCCTTCCGAGCCTGCCAAGGCCGATGAGGCTCCTGCTTCCGCAACTGCAGAGGCAGCGCCTGCTGCATCTGCCGCCGATTCTGGAAAGGAGGAGTAGGGATGCCTATCGGACCAGCGCGCATGCCGCTCTTCGACCATCTCGGAGAGCTTCGCCGCCGTCTCACCATCATTGTCGTATCCGTTCTTGCCACGGCCGTCATCATCTATTTCGCGACGCCGACCTTGATTGAGTTCATGCTCGATCCTCTGCGCGACATCCTCGGCGACGACGCGAAGCTCCAGGTCCTCACGGTCCTCGGCGGCTTCACGATCCGCTTCAAGGTCGCGTTCTTCTTCGGCATGATCATCTGCACGCCGATCATCATCTGGGAGCTCATGGCATTCTTCCTCCCGGCACTGAAGGAGAAGGAGCGCAAGTGGGTCATCCCGACCGTTGCAGCACTTGTGATCCTCTTCTTCCTCGGCATGATCTTCTGCTACTTCGTGATCGAGAAGGCGGCCTTCGGCTGGCTCATCCAGCAGACCAATGACTTCGCCTCGGCTATCTACAACGCAGAGGACTATCTCGACATCTTCATGAAGCTCGAGATCGGCTTCGGCATCGCCTTCGAGATTCCGCTGGTGATCTTCTATCTGTCCATCCTGCACATCGTGCCGTACGCGACGTTCCGCGCCCAGTGGCGCTATATCTACGTCGGCCTCATGACGCTCTCCGGCATCGTCACGCCGGATGCAAGCCCGGTCACGATGCTGCTCATGTTCGCAGCGCTCATCGGCCTCTACGAGATCGCTCTGGCCATCGCCCGCCAGGTCATCACTGCACGCGATGGCAAGGAAGCCCTCAAGTGGACACGCGAGGACTATGAGGAGCACGAGTTCGACAAGGAATAGGTGAAGAGCTTGAAACTCGTTATCACCGAGAAGAATGATGCAGCCACGCAGATTGCGCGGCTGCTTTCCGAATCTGGCAAGCCCAAGGCAGACAAGGTGTATTCGACGCCTATCTATCGCTTCCAGCATGACGGGGAGGAGTGGGTGACCATAGGCCTGCGTGGCCACATCATGGCTCCCGACTTCCCGCCTGAGCTCAAATACAGCAAGAAGGAGGGCTGGTACGGTCTCACCGAAGACGGCGAGCACCTGCCGGCCCATCTGCCTGATACGCTTGCCAAGCCGCCTTTCAAGAAGAAGAAGCCGTTTTTGGAGGACGGCGTGGACGTGAAGGGCTGGAAGATTCCGGCCCTGCCATATCTTGTCTGGTCGCCGATCGAGAAGAAGCCGGCAGAGAAGGAGATCATCCGCTCGCTCAAGAACCTCGCGAAGAAGGCCGACTCCATCGTGATCGCCACGGACTTCGACCGCGAGGGCGAGCTCATCGGCTCCGATGCCCTGCGCCAGGTGCGCCAGGTCGCCCCTGATACGCCGGCGCTTCGCGCCCGCTATTCTGCCTTCACGAAGGCAGAGATCGACCATGCCTTCACGCATCTCGTCGAGCTTGACCAGGATCTGGCCGACGCCGGCGAGAGCCGCCAGTATATCGACCTCATCTGGGGCGCAGCTCTCACGCGCTACCTCACGGTCGCACGCTTCGGCGGCCTCGGCAACACCCGCTCGGCCGGACGTGTCCAGACGCCGACCTTGGCGCTCGTCGTCGAGCGCGAACGGGAGCGCCAGGCCTTCGTGCCGAAGGACTACTGGGTCATCTCGGGCGAGCTGTCGAAGGACAAGGATTCCTTCAAGGTCGTGCATACGACGTCGCGCTTCTGGGACAAGGACAAGGCCGATGCTGCCTTTGCCGCCGTGAAGGATGCCAAGCACGCAACGGTCACGAGCATCGAGAAGAAGTCGCGCACCGTGCATGCGCCGGCCCCCTTCAATACCACCTCCATGCAGGCGGCTGCTGCCGCAGAGGGCATAGCGCCCGGACGTGCGATGAGGATTGCCGAGTCGCTCTACATGAAGGGCCTCATCTCGTATCCGCGTGTCGATAATACGGTCTATCCGAAGTCGCTCGACCTCAAGGAATGCGTGAGGACCTTGAAGGCTGTGCCGCAGTATGCACCGGTCTGCGACAGGCTCCTCGCACAGCCGAAGCTCGTCGCGACCCGCGGCAAGCAGGAGACAACGGACCACCCGCCCATCTATCCGACAGCCGCTGCAGACCCAGGAGACCTCCAGCCTGCCGACTGGAAGCTCTACAACCTGATTGCACGCCGCTTCCTCGCCACCCTCATGCAGCCGGCCACGATCGAAGGCACGAAGCTTGTGTTCTCGATCGAGGGAGAGCCGTTCCAGGCAACGGGAGACGTGCTCGTGAAGCCGGGCTTCCGTGCCATCTATCCTTACGGCATGAAGAAGGACGAGCAGCTCCCGCAGCTTCAAGAAGGCGATGTCTGCGACGTCGAGTCGCTCTCTATGGACGCAAAGCAGACGGAGCCGCCTGCCCGCTACAGCCAGGGCAAGCTCATCCAGGAGATGGAGAAGGCAGGCCTCGGCACGAAGTCGACACGTGCCTCCATCATCGACCGCCTCTTCGAGGTCAAGTACCTCAAGAACAACCCGATCGAGCCCTCCCAGCTCGGCATGGCCGTCATCGAGGCCCTGCACACCTATGCGCCGCACATCACGACGCCGGAGATGACAAGCGAGCTCGAGCAGGACATGAACGAGGTTGCCGAGGGCCGCGAGACCCAGCGCGAGGTTGTGGACCATTCCCGTGCCCTGCTCTCGGGCATGCTCGATGCCCTGATCGATCATACGGAAGACCTCGGCAATGCAATCGCCGATGCGGTCACAGCCGATGCGAAGATCGGCGTCTGCCCGAAGTGCGGACACGACCTCGTCGTGAAGACGTCTGCCAAGACGCGTTCGAGCTTCGTCGGCTGCACGAACTGGCCGGACTGCGATGTCACCTATCCTCTGCCGAAGGGAAGGATCGAGCCGATCGAGGGCGAGGCAGGCGTGTGCCCTGAGTGCGGCGCTCCCCGCATCAAGGTGCATCCATTCAGGAGTCGTGCCTACGAGATGTGCGTGAACCCGAAGTGCCCGACGAACTTCGAGCCGGATGTCGTCGTCGGCGAGTGTCCGGCCTGCAAGGCAGCAGGCAAGGATGCCAAGCTCATCGCACACAAGTCGGAGAAGACCGGCAAGCGCTTCATCCGCTGCGAGAACTACGACGAGTGCGGGACGAGCTATCCGCTCCCTGCCCGTGGCAAGCTCGAGGCGACAGGCGAGACCTGCCCTGCCTGCGGAGCGCCGCTTGTCGTCGTGCATACTGCCCGTGGTCCCTGGAAGCTCTGCCCGAATCCTGCCTGCCCGGAAAACGAGAAGAAGGCAGCGGCGAGAACGGCTGGAAGGGGCGGCAGCAGGACAAGGAGCGCCTCTGCGAGAAGCACTGCATCGAAGTCCTCTGCCAAGAAGGCGCCGGCCAGAAAGACGGCTGCCAAGAAGGCCACCCGCAAGAAGGCGGCAGAGTAGCATGGGCGCATTCATCAGCTTCGAAGGCATCGACGGCTGCGGCAAGTCGACGCAGGCGCAGATTCTCGCACATACGCTCGAGGCAGCAGGCTTCGAGGTCGTGCTCACGCGCGAGCCGGGCGGAACGAAGATTTCCGAGAAGATCCGCCAGATCCTCCTCGATCCGGAGAACGGCGAGATGGCAGATGGCTGCGAGCTCATGCTCTACGAGGCATCGAGGGCGCAGCTCGTGTCCGAGTGCCTCCGTCCTGCCCTTGCACGCGGTGCCTGGGTCATCTGCGACCGCTATGCGGACTCGACCTTTGCCTACCAGTCAGCCGGCAGGAAGATCGCTCCCGAGACTGTGAAGCGTGCCAATGAGCTCGGCACGCTCGGGCTTCAGCCCGACCTCACGATCCTGCTCGATATGGACCCGGTGCATGCGCTTGCCCGCGCCACGAAGGGCGGTGCCGACCGCCTTGAGGCTGAAGGCATCGCATTCCAGCAGAAGGTCCGCGAGGGCTATCTTGCCCTGGCGAAGGAGGAGCCGGAGCGCATCCGGTGGGTGGATGCCGAAGGGACAGAGGATGCCTGCGCAGAGAGATGCCGGGCAGTGCTTCTGCACGCCTTCCCCGAGCTTGGAAGACGTGGCCTCCATGTCTGAGAAGCTGAGCACGCCTGCAGCGCTTGCTGCGCTCGAGATGCAGGATGCGGTCAGGGACTTCCTTGCACGCTCCGTCACAGAGGGCCATATCACGCATGCCTACCTCTTCTGCGGAGCCCCGGGCTGCGGCATGGAGGAGGCAGCCACGGCGCTTGCCGAGTGCCTTGTCTGCCCGAACGGAGGAGACGGTGCCTGCGATGAGTGCATCAGGGTACGCCACCGCACGCATCCCGATGTCCACTGGCTGCATCCCGGCTCTTCCCAGGGATACCTCGTCTCGGAGATCCGTGATCTTATCGCAGATGTGCAGCTTGCACCGGTGCGTGCAAAGACGAAGCTCTATATCCTCGAGAGCGCGGCGCTCCTCAAGGGTGCCGCTGCCAATGCCCTTCTGAAGACGCTCGAGGAGCCGCCCGAGCATACGGTCTTCATCCTGCTTGCACGCTCTTCGGAGGCGGTGCTTTCGACCATCGTGTCGAGGTGCCAGCTCGTGCCGTTCCGTGCCATCCCCGAGAAGGCGGCCGTCGCCCGCGTTGTCCAGAAGACCGGCGTCTCTGCCCAGGATGCAAGGATCGCGCTCTCTGTTGCAGGGACGCCCGATGCAGCCTCTGCCTATCTCGGCGAGCCCTCGAAGCGGGAGCTCCGTGCCCGCACGATCCAGTGCCTGGACGGCCTTGCCGAGGATGACATGTGGGACGTGCTCGTGGCAGCGCGGGGGCTCTCGGAGCTTGTGCGCGAGCCTCTGAAGGACGTGAAGAAGGACCAGAAGAAGGAGCGCGACCGGGTTTCCGACTACCTTTCCGCCTCTGCCATCCACTCGCTCGAGGACGCACAGAAGCGCGAGCTTTCCGCCCGTGAGCGTTCGGGTATGATGGAGGTGTTCGCAGTCACGGAATCCGTGCTCCGCGATGCCCTGCTCATTGCGGATGGGTGCGCGGAAGATGCCGTGAATGCCGATATTCCCGGGCTTCAGGAGCGCATTGCCGATGCCGGCACCCCTGCCATCATGGCAGGATTTGCCGCAGTCGGCGAGGCACGCCAGAGCCTTGCCCATAATGTCTCATCCCAGCTGACCCTGGAGGTCATGCTGTGTGCCATCAAGGAGGCACTTACGTGACCACCATCATCCCTGTCAAGTTCAAGTACTCGCTGCGCGAGCTCTGGTTCGATCCGAAGGAGACGGGTGCCCGCGAAGCCGACCATGTGATTGTCACGACGGAGCGCGGCACCGAGATCGGCCTTGCGGTTGGCGACCCGTGCGAGGTGGACGACGAGACGCTCGAAGCCACGATCGGCACGGCGCCTCTCCAGAATGTGCTCCGCATCGCGACAGAGGCCGATCTTGCCCACGCAGAGCATCTTGCCGAGCTCGGCGAGAAGGCCATGCCGATCTTCCGCAAGCATGTCCATGAGTCCGGTCTCGATATGAAGCCGGTCGGCGTCGAGTATCTCTTCGGCGGCGAGAAGGTCGTCTGCTACTTCGCGGCAGAGGACCGCGTCGATTTCCGCCAGCTCGTCCGCGAGCTCTCCCATGAGCTGCATGCCCGCATCGATATGCGCCAGATCGGCGTCCGTGAGGAGGCTGCCATTGTCGGCGGCTATGGCCACTGCGGCCAGGAGCTGTGCTGCCGCCGCTTCGGCCATGAGTTCCAGCCGGTATCGATAAGGATGGCAAAGGAGCAGGATCTGCCGCTCAACTCCTCGAAGATCTCCGGCGCCTGCGGGCGCCTCATGTGCTGCCTGCGCTATGAGTTCGAGGCCTACCGCGACTTCAAGAGCAGGGCGCCGAAGAGGAATGCCGTGATCGACACGCCGCTCGGCAAGGCAAAGATCGTCGAGTACGATACGCCGAAGGAAGAGCTGCTGCTCCGTGTCGAGAACGGCAAGTCGTTCCGCGTGCCCCTGAAGGACATGACGGCAAGCGAGGCTGCCTGCAAGAAGTCCGAAGAGCTCGGATGCGCCTGCCGTCCCGATACGGTGACGCGCGCCGTCCTCGACAAGCTCGATTCTCCCGATATCCAGATGGCGCTGGCAGAGCTCGACCGCGAGCACGGCGTGCTGCCGCCTGAGCCGACGCTTCCCGAGGCAGACATCCTGCCCGAGACGAAGAGGAGACGTCGCCGCGCCGAGAGCAAGACGCAGGGCCAGGACAGCGCACATATGGTGAAGGTCGAGATTCCGGATGGAAGCCCGGCTCCCGCCACGCCGAAGCCGCGCCGCCGCCGCAAGGTCCGCATGGACGCGCCGCAGCAGGCATCAGAAGCCGCATCCCAGGAGCGTACGTCTGCGGGAGAGGCACCTTCCCGTACCCGTCGCCGCCATCATCACGTCGAAGGCGCTCCTGAGGCTTCCCAGGAGCAGCAGAAGCAGCCGAAACAGAAGACAGAGCAGCCGCATCCCCAGCGTCGCCGCCATGCCGCACCGGAGCAGGGAGAGGGTGCAGCTGCTGGCAATGGCCCTCGTCGTACCCGCCGCCGTCCCGGCGACAGGGGAGGTCAGGCGCAGGATGCGCAGAAGGGCAGAGGCTCCCGCCAGGAGGCATCTTCCCAGAAGGGCTCCGGCAAGGATGGAGCCTCCCGTCCGAAGCATCTGCGTCCTGAAGGGCAGAAGGGCGGCGAGCGTCCCCGCCGTCGCCATCGTTCCGGCGGCAAGGGGCAGGGTGGCGCCGAGCCGTCCTCTGGCGCTCCTTCCGCCGAGTGATTCCCGGATTCGAACGTAATATAAAGAACTTGTGTTCGGCCTTTCCGCTATGATGGAGAGGCCGAATTTCTGTCGTTCCCCTCTGGCATACTACGAACAGATGTTCCATACTGGATGCGAGGAGGAGCGATGGAAGAAAAGCATGCATGCGCCCGCGCGGCGCACATCGCCTTCGGCGGTGCGATCGATACGAGCCGTGTCATCATCCACAGCGACATGAATGCCTTCTACGCAAGCGTCGAGCAGGCAGAGCACCCCGAGCTGAGAGGCCTTCCTGTCATCGTCGGCGGCGACGAGGAGGCCCGCCACGGCATCGTCCTCACGGCAAGCTACGAGGCGAAAAGGCGAGGCGTGAAGACGGCCATGGCGCTCTGGGAGGCGCGCAGGGCCTGTCCCGAAGCGATCGTCGTGCCGCCGCACTACAGGCTCTATCAGCGCTATTCGCAGCTGGCCCGCAAGATCTACTACGACTACACCGACCTCGTGGAGCCGTTCGGACCGGATGAGGCCTGGCTCGATATTACGGAGTCGGCCCATCTTGCAGGAGGCGATGCGACCCTCATCGCCCAGGAGATCTCGGAGCGCATCCTCTCCGAGCTCGGGCTCACGGTCTCGGTCGGCCTTTCCTGGAACAAGATATTCGCGAAGTTCGGCTCGGACCACGACAAGCCGAACGGGTTCATGGAGATCAGGCCGGAGAATGCCGGGCGTCTCGTCTGGCCCTATCCGGTGGAAGACCTCCTCTATGTCGGGCCTGCGACAGCGCGCAAGCTCTCCTGTCTCGGCATCCGCACGATAGGCGAGCTTGCGGCATCGGATGAGGAGCTCATACGCCGCACGCTCGGCCGGATGGGCCTTGTCGTGCGCTCGTTTGCCCAGGGACGCGACAGGGATCCGGTGCGGCCGTTCGTGCCGACCGCCTCCGATATCGCACGCGAGATCAAGAGCGTAGGGAATGGCATAACGGCACCGTTCGATGTCACAGACGAGAGATGCGCCCGCCAGATCGTCTGGCTCATGGGCGAGTCGGTCGCACAGCGGCTCCGTGCGCTCGGGTTCGCAGCGCAAGGCGTTGCCGTCTCCATGAGGGACGCGAGCACGCTCATGCAGGAGACACGGCAGGTCCGCCTGGCCCGTCCTTCCTGCCTTACGCAGGAGCTCTGCAGCACGGCAGCCGATCTCTTCTGTGCGAGCTGGGATGTCGAGAGCCGTCCAGCACGCGGCATCGGGGTGCGCGCGATCGGCCTTGTGCCGGCAGAGGGGCCGATCCAGCTTGATCTTGCTGGCACGGAGCTCTCGAGGATACGCCTCAAGGCGCTCGACGACGCAATCGACGGGCTCAGGTCGCGCTTCGGCAACCACGCCGTGCGCAGGCTCTCGGAGCTCGCCGATTCGAGGCTTTCCGCTCTCGATCCCGAGAAGGACAACACCGTTCATCCGGTATCGTATTTCGCGTAAGGGAGGCAGCACTCCATGAGGGGCGTGGTAGAGCGCCAGAAGCGCTATGTCACAGTCATATCGAAGACCGATGAGGATGGCAGGGTGACGCCACTCACCGTCGTGTGGGAGGACGGAGTGCGCTACGATGTCGACCGTGTGCTCGACGTGCGGCAGGCCTGCTCGCTCAAGACCGGCGGGTGCGGCGTACGCTACACCGTAAAGGTGGGAGGGCATCCGACCTACCTCTTCTTCGAGGGGCCGCGCTGGTTCGTGGAGGCAAAGGTCGTGCCTCTGCCATGACTCTGGCGGGCAGATGCTGCCCGGGAAAGGCAATGCCATGTATCAGCTCAAGACCGAAGCAAGCTTCGACGGTGCCCATTTCCTGACCGACTATAACGGGAAATGCGAGAACCTCCATGGACACCGCTGGCGTGTCGTCGTCTATATCAGGCAGGAGGAGCTTGGGAAAGAGGGCGCCATGAAGGATATGGTCGTGGACTTCGGCGTCTTCAAGAAGAAGGTGCGCGACGTCGTGAACAGCTTCGACCACATGTTCCTCGTCGAGGAGGGCTCGCTTGCTCCTGCCACGATCGAGGCGCTCGAAGGCGAAGGCTTCGTCCTCAAGATGCTGCCGTTCCGCACGACCGCCGAGAACCTTGCGCACCACTTCGCAGACCTGCTCCAGGCCGAGGGGCTTCCCATATATGAGGTCGACGTGTATGAGACGCCGCTCAACTGCGCAAGCTACTTCCCTGAGGGCTGAAGGCTGCGTTCCGTTCGGACAATGCAGCTGTTCATAAGGGGCGGCTCTCCAGCTTGAGGGTATAATTTCAGGAAAGCGCAACCGGAGATGAGGTGGCAGGCATGACAGAGGAGACCAGGTACCACGGGGTGAATCTGACCGGGTGGCTCACGCTCGAGTCATGGGTGACGCCCGAGCTGTTCGCCGATTCCGGAACGCTCACCGAGAGAGATCTGGCACGGGTGCTGGGACCTGTCCACTACAAGGACCTGATTGGCGCACACAGACGCTCCTTCATCACGGAAGACGACTTCAGGAACATCGCCGACCGCGGCTACAATGCCGTGCGTCTGCCGGTGCCCTGGTATGTCCTCGGAGCGGATGGTCCTGCCGCTGGTCCCTATATCGGCTGCCTTTCCCAGGTCGACGATGCGATAGGCTGGGGAAACAGGTGCGGCCTCAAGGTGCTGCTGTCCCTGGCCATATCTCCGGGAGCTTCAGAGTTCCGTGACGACCCGATCTCTGCGGCTGCCATGTCGCAGGACCGCAGGAGCGAGGTCATCGATCTTCTGGTCGAGCTGGTCCGGCGCTACGCCGTGGAGGACTCGTTTCTGGGCATCGAGCTTGCAGACGATCCGGTGCCGCAGAAGCGCCAGGGGCTCTGGCAGATGTCGGACGGCGTGCCGCTCCATATGCTCAGGAACTACTACCGCATGGCATACGAGGCAATCCGGAACGAGGCGGGGGATGCCCCTGTGATCGTGCTGCCCGACGCCGGCATGCCGGCGTCGTGGGACTTCTTCCTTGCCCGCAGCCATGACGGGAACGTGTGGCTCGACTGCCACCTCTACCAGTATCTCGACGATCTCAGCAGAGCATCGACGGCTGTCGATGTGCGGGCGCTCGCGAAGCGCTCGGCGAAGACTCTGGCGCGCGAACGCCGCTCGAAGCTTCCCGTCATGGTCGGCAAGTGGTCGGCAGCGCTGCCGTATTCCGATTCTGTCACGACGCCCGAAGGGCGCATCGCCCTCGAGCGTGTCTATGTTTCGGAGCAGCTTGCTGCCTACAAGGACTGCCCAGCCTGGTTCTTCCAGACCTGGAAGACATCGGGCAGGCTCCCGAACTGGGATGCACGGATTGCGCTTTCGAGCTTCGAGAGGAGGCTCCTCGATTGATGGCAGGCATGCTCTCCATGGTGGGGACGCCCATCGGCAACCTCCAGGACGTCTCGCCGCGTGTCCGGGAGACCCTTGAGGGCGCTGATGCCATCTTCTGCGAGGACACGCGCGTCACAGGGAAGCTCCTCGCTGTGCTCGGCATCCATGTGCGGCTCGAGCGCGCAGACGAGAACATCATCGCCCAGAAGATCGCTTCGACGCTCGGGCGGCTGGAGAGCGGCGAGCGCATCGCCTTCGTCTCGGATGCCGGCATGCCGGGCATCTCCGATCCTGGCCAGCGTCTCGTCGATGCGGCACTCGATGCGGCGCTGCCCGTCGAAGTGATACCGGGGCCATCGGCGGTCATCTGTGCACTCGTGGCATCGGGGCTCTCGTCTGACCATTTCTTCTTCGAAGGATTCCTGCCCAGGAAGGCCGGCGACCAGAAAAGGCGCCTCGCGGAGCTTGCACAGATTCCTGGCTCTCTTGTCATCTACGAATCTCCCAGGCGCGCGCTCCAGACAGCAGAAGCGCTCGCCGAGGCGTTCCCTGAGCGCAGGTGTGCCCTTGTGCGCGAGCTCACGAAGATCCACGAAGAATGCGTGCGCGGGCAGGCGCCCGAGCTAGCGGAGAAGCTTGCGGCACGTCCGGAGATCAAGGGCGAATGCGTCTTTGTGGTCGAGGCTCCGACACAAGAAGAGCTCACGGCGCGGCGTGAGGCAGAAGGCACGCGGCTGCCGCTCGACAAGGCGATTGCCGCGGGACTTGCCGAGGGGGAGCCGAAGAGCGCTCTTGCGAAGCGCCTCGCAAAGGAATACGAGGCCTCCCGGCAGGACATCTATGCACAGATTCTTGCTGCTGCACAGGAGGATGCAGGCTGAGGGGCTCACTGCCGCACCGATTCTTTCAGGTTCAGAGAATGCAGAGCCGCCCGCAGACAGTTTCCTGCCGTCTGCGGGCGGCGTTTTTCTTGTGCTCTCCCGCTGCCAGACGCCTGAGCTGTATATCGATGCGGTCCTGTGAGGTCTGTGCCAGAATGCTGTAAGAACATATGTTCCTGTTTCCTGCTATCCTCCCAGCATTGCAGGCGCCATCCAGAAGGAGGAAGGATGGACAGGAGGCCCATCTATGATTCCGTCTTCAAGACCATGGCAGAGAAAATACCAGAGCTTCTTGTGCCGCTCGTGAACGAGGCTTTCGGGACTGCGTATCCGGAAGATGCTCCCGTGACGCGGCTGGGGGAGGAACATGCCGGAAAGCGGAAGAGGATTGTCGATGCGGCCTTCCGCATAGAGGGCAGGACCTTCCATATCGAGTGCCAGAGCTCGTGGGACCCGCATATGGCCATGAGGATGGATGAGTACGACCACGAGATTGCACATGAGGAGGCAGAAGCCAGAGGCGAAGACCGGCTGCTCGTGCTTCCGGCCTCTTGTGTCGTCTTCCTGAGAGATGCAAGGAGCACGCCGGATTTCATCTCGGTTGAGGCCATGGAATTCGATGGGACGATATTCGAGCATAGGTCTCGTGCCATATGGGCAAAGCAGCTATCGGCAGACGAGATGTTCGCAAAGCATCTCCTGATCCTTCTGCCATTCTGGCTCATGCGCTATGAGGGAAGGTTCGCAGCAATCGCGCGGGACAGCGCACTCGAGGAGGAGCTGCTCGCCGAGTGCCGAGATATCCAGGAACGCCTGGCGGAAGCTGCGGCAGATAAAGTGCCGGCCAGGAAGCGTCCTTCGGGTGCTGCGGAGGGCGGCTCCATATTCTGGAAGCGCATGACCGAGCTTATAATCGAGGTATCAGACCATCTGCTCCGGGACTATGTGCCCCTGCAGGGAGAGGTGAGGGAAGCCATGGGCGGAAAGATCCTGAAGTTTGCGGACGAACGGTATGCAGAAGCGGAAGAGCGGCATGCCGAGGAGATGCGCGAGGCCGAAGAGCGCTGTGCCAGGGCAGAAGAGCAATATGCCAGGGCAGAAGAGCGATATGCCGAAGCAGAGGAGCGATCCGCCAGGGCAGAAGAGCGATATGCCGAAGCAGAGGAGCGGCATGCAGAGGAGATGCGCAGAGAGAGTGAGCGCATTGCCAAAGGGCTCGCCGCACATGGTGTCGACCAGTCCATCATTGATGAGATATTCGGTGCCGATTGGAAGGACGAGAGCGGTGAAGGGTCTTCTGAGCAGACCTGATTTCGTCCTGTCCTGAGCAATGCATCGGGACTTTGGGTGGATGGCAAGAGGTGGCAGTATAATGGCTTGGTTCTGCCGGCACATCAGGCCTTTGCCTTCCGTCATGAGGAGAGATCCATGGCACAGAAGCCTTCATTCTTCATCACCACGCCCATCTACTATGTGAACGCCGCTCCGCATCTGGGAACTGCCTACTGCACGATGCTCTGCGATGTGCAGGCACGCTTCCGCAGGGCTGCCGGCTACAACGTGAAGTTCCTGACGGGCATGGACGAGCACGGCGAGAAGGTGGCCGAGGCAGCAGCCAAGCACGGGATGACGCCGCAGGAGTGGTGCGATTCCCAGGCGCCGCTCTTCAAGGACCTCTGGCGCGAGCTCGAGATCTCGAACGACGACTTCATCCGCACGACGGAGGAGCGCCAGTACCATGCCGTGCAGTACCTCTGGAACCGCATGAAGGAGTCCGGCTATCTCTACAAGGGCTCCTATGACGGCTGGTACTGCGTGCCGGAGGAGACCTACTTCACCGAGAACCAGGTCAGGAAGGCCGACGAGGAGAACCACACCGAGGGACAGCACCTCTGCCCTGACTGCGGCCGTCCCCTCGAGCGTGTCCAGGAGGAGTCCTACTTCTTCAAGCTTTCCGCCTTCCAGAATCGCCTCTTGAAGCTCTACGACGAGCATCCTGACTTCGTGCAGCCGTCCTTCCGCATGAACGAGGTGCGCTCGTTTGTCGAGGGAGGCCTCCAAGACCTCTCTGTCAGCCGTACGAGCTTCGATTGGGGCATCCCGGTACCGTTCGATGACAAGCATGTCACCTATGTCTGGTTCGATGCCCTCCTGAACTATATGACGGCTGTGGGCTACGGCGTCGACACCCCTGAAGCCAAGGCCGAGCTTGCCTACCGCTGGCCGGCACAGTACCACGTCGTCGGCAAGGACATCATCCGCTTCCACTGCGTGATCTGGCCTGCCATGCTCATGGCGCTGGGCGAGCCTCTGCCTGAGCATGTCTTTGCCCATGGATTCCTGACGGTCAGGAATGCCGAGACCGGCAAGGCCGAGAAGATGTCCAAGAGCCGTGGCAATGCTATCGCCCCGCAGGATGTCGTGGACCTTCTAGGAGTCGAAGGCTACCGCTATTACTTCATGACCGACGTGATTCACGGCGAAGACTCTGCCATCTCGTTCGAGCGCATGGAGCAGGTCTACAATGCAGATCTCGCGAACAGCTGGGGCAACCTCGTGTCACGCTCCCTCAACATGAGCGCGAAGTACTTCGACGGCAAGACCCCGGTCCTCGCAGATGGCTGGGAGAAGAAGGACAATCCGCTCAAGGCAATCGCCGAGGGCATCTGCGGGCGCTACTCCGAGGCAATGGAGCGCTTCGACTATGTGGGCGCAAAGGATGTCGTGATGGAGCTCGTGCATGCGGCAAACCACTACATCGAGGATTCCGCCCCCTGGGCTGTCGCAAAGGATCCTGCCCGTGCCGGCGAGCTCACGGGCATTATCGTCAGCCTCCTCGAGTCCATCCGCATCGCGGCGCACCTCTTCGAGCCGTTCATGCCCGAGACGTCGCGCGAGGTCCTGCGCCGTCTTTCCATGGAGGACGAGGCAGATGTCGAGCTCGAGGAAGCCTGCCAGTGGGGACGCCTCGCAAGCGATGTGCCGGTGACGAAGGGCGAGGCGCTCTTCCCGCGTCTCCAGCACAAGTAGGCCCATGCATTCCTATCTCGCAAAGACCTCGGCCACCAAGGACGTGCTTGCCTGCTTCGGCCTCCAGACGAAGCATCGCCTGGGGCAGAACTTCCTTGTGAACGACGATGTTATCGGCCACATCCTGGACCTCGCCGAGCTCGATGGGCATGATGCGGCCCTCGAGGTGGGGCCGGGCATCGGCACGCTGACGGTCGCGATGTTGCCGCTCGCAGGAGCGGTCTGTGCGCTCGAGGCAGACCGGAGCCTGCCCAAGGTCCTGGCCGAGACCTGCGGAGACTGGTCCGAGCGCTTTGCCCTCATCGAAGGCGATGCGCTCAAGATCTCTCCTGCCGAGATCTCTGAGGCCATTGCCGCTCTCGGGCGCGAAGGTGTCCCGTCAGAGCCGACCAAGCTCGTCTCGAACCTGCCCTACCAGGTGGCGGCGACGATTATCCTGCGGACGCTCGAGACGATGCCGTCAATCACGCGTCTTGTCGTAATGGTCCAGAAGGAAGTGGCAGACCGCATCTCTGCCGCTCCCGGCTCGAAGGAATATGGCGCCTACACGGCAAAGCTCCAGATCTTCGGCCGTGTTACAGGCCGCTTCGAGGTTGGCCCTGGCAACTTCATGCCGCCTCCGCACGTGGATTCGGCGGTCGTGCGCATCGACCGGAGCCCCCTTGTCGATCCCATGACAGGCGCTCCCTGCATGCCGGAGAAGATCTCCCGCCTCGAGTCTGTGATCGATGCAGCATTCTCGCAGCGCAGAAAGACGCTCAGGAATGCGATGGGGAAGAGCGGGTTTGCGAAGGAGACGCTCGCAAGCGCCTTCGAAGCTTCCGGCATAGACCCTGCCGCCCGGGCAGAGACACTTTCTGTCGAGCGCTTCTGTGCGCTCGAAGAGGCGCTCGAGGCAGCCGGTGCCTTCAGCGAGGAGCCCCATGGAGCGCGCTGAGGAAGACCAGTGGACGCTGACGCTCGAAGACGGCGTCCTCTTCCACGACAAGAAGGGGAGGCCGAAGGATTATCCGCGCCCTCCCTATCCTCTGATGGATACGCATGGCCATCTCACGGCCTTCTGGGAGGCTCAGCCGGCGCACGCCGTCGCTCGCGCGGCGTTTGCAGGCGTCTGCCGCCTTGTCGTGCCGCTCGACCCTGCAGACGATGCACATGACGCAGAGCCGACGCTTGCCTCGCTTGAAGGCTGGCTCGCTGAAGCGGAGAGCCTGATCGGCGAGCTTGGCAGCAGGTGGCAGATTCCTGCATTCGAGGAGCCGGGCATCTCTGCCGCCACGCTTCCCGCCGAGACCAGGATCGTCGCAGGCGCACATCCTTATGGGGCAGCCGATTACCTCGAAGACCCGTCTGTGAAGGCGGCGCTCGGGGTCCTGCTCAGGAGCCCCCGCTGTGTCGGTATCGGCGAGATCGGCCTCGACTATACCTGCGATGTGGACCATGGGCAGCAGAAGGAGGCATTCCGCCAGCAGCTCGTGCTTGCAGGCGAGCTCGGCCTTCCGGTGGAGCTCCATATCCGCGATGCAAAGGGCGATGGGTGCGCAGAGGCGCACCGCGATGCGCTTCAGGTGCTCGAAGAGGCAGGCGTGCCCGAAGCGGGGGCAGACCTTCACTGCTATACGGGAGACAGGGAAATCCTTGCGCCCTATCTGGCGCTTGGCTGCTCTGTCGCCTTCGGCGGCGCTCTCACATTCAGGAAGTCTGACGATATCCGCGATGCCGCGCTGAGCGCCCCCAGAGAGTGTCTCCTCTCCGAGACTGACTGCCCGTACATGGCGCCGGTGCCGATGAGGGGACGGGAAGGCGAGCCTGCCCTGGTAGGATTTACGGCAGCAGCGCTTGCCGACCTTCGCCTTGCTGCGGGCCTGGCGAAGACCAAAGAAGAGACCTATCAGGCACTCTGGGAGAACGGTTCCCGGCTCTTCTATCGGTAGCTGTCAGATTGGCCTTGATGCTACGCTTGGATATGTCGGATGATGCAGCGTGGCTTGGAGAGCGCAATGGAGGCAGGGCACATCGAGGCAGAGGGCTGGAAGGCGAAGGCTGCTTCGGCTCTCCGCTTCATGCGGGATGCGGCAGAAGAGACGCTCTGGCCGACCCGCTGCGTCGGCTGCGGCAGGCCCGAGACCCTGCTCTGCGACGAGTGCCGGCTCTCGCTTCCCTGGATATCACAGAGAGATGCCTGCCCGGTCTGCGGGGCACCCTATGGAGCGACACTCTGCACGGAATGCAAGGGCGACTGGTGCGTGCGCACGACCATCTGTGCCATGAGCTTCGAAGGCACGGCAGCACGGCTCGTCAGGATCTACAAGGATCAGCATGAGACGAGGCTTGCCCGCATCATGGCAGCAGCGATAGCGACAGCGCTCGACGAGGCGGAAGGCTGCGTCCTGCCAGACGGCGAGCCGCGCTTCGATCCGGATGATATCGATGCGATCTGCTTCGTGCCGGCAACACCCGATGCGCTCCGCACGCGTGGCTTCGACCATATGGAGCTTGTTGCGAAGCATCTGACCTACGAGCTCGGGCTTCCCCTCGCAGATGTCTTGGTGAAGGATTCCGTGAAGGACCAGAGAGACCTCGGGCGTGAAGCGAGAAGGGAAAACCTCGAAGGCACCGTCGAGGCGATCGAGGATGTCTCGGACATGCATCTTCTGCTTGTGGACGACGTCGTGACGACAGGAGCCTCGATCGAGGCCTCGGCAGAGGCGCTCCTGCGGCGCGGCGCCCGTGCTGTCACAGCTGCAGCATTTGCCCGGGTCTGGTAGGCTCTGCTGGATACGGTCTGGCAGAAAAGAGGGCATATGGCACGTCTAGGCATCATCTCTTCCGGAGGTCCAAAAGATGCATTCGTGGAGCGGCTGGAGCAGCTCCTGGGAGAGGATGTGGCAGATATCGCTGCTGCCGAGGCAGGCGTGCCTATGCAACAGCTTGCCTTCGAAGGCAGGGACGAGGAGCTCGTGCGCGAGCTTGCCTCACCGCTCGAAGATCTGGCGCAAGCTGGAGCAGATTGTGCGCTTCTGGCATCGGTGAGCGCGCACTGCGTGCAGAAGGCTCTGGCAGATGCAGGCACGCTTCCACTACTGGGCCTCGCCGAGGCGCTCAGGCAGGATGTCCTTGCCCAGGGCTGGAGAAGCGTATTTCTTCTTGGAAGCTACCGGACCATGAAGGATGGCTTCCTGAAGCGTCCGCTCATCCTCTCGCACACGATCGTGATCACACCGAACGAGGAAGAGAAGCTGTGGCTCCAGCATGCTGTGGATGCTGTGCAGGGCGGAACTGGCGAAAGAGAGGAGATGCAGGAGCATCTTCTGGAGATCGTCTCGAAGGGCAGGGAAGAGGGCGCCCAGGGGCTCCTGCTCGCGAGCACGGCGCTCGAGACGCTTGTGGAGGGCCTCGAGCTTCCGCTTCCGGCAGTCATGCCCTCTGTGTCTGCAGCGCATGCATTCACGGCGTTCCGACATGTGTAAGTTCCTGCCCGATGCTGCTGCAATATGCAGCAAATTACGGCTAAGTGCCGGCTATTCATTCAGGCGGCTGCATAGTTTATTGCCAGACATGGACATTTCTGCAGCGTAGAGCCTATTTCTCGCGTGAATCGAGAGTGGAAGCCGTATAATCTCTCTGTCTCTTCCAGGTCTGTGGTTGCGGAGGCACCGATCTGCCTCCTAGTCCATGACAGACGAGGTCAAAGGGATCCACGTAAGCCAGCGTGTGGGCATGCTGGCGATCATGGCTCGTCCTAGAAGCAAGTCGCACTGCCTGATTGGCTTTGGGGCAAAGAGCCCCACAGGCAAGAGGGCTTTGAGTGGGGGTGCCTGAGCATCCGAAGCGGAGGCCCCGGTGCGCGGGTGTGGGGCCAAAGACCAGGTCAGCTGGAAGAGACGGCCATATTGTCGGCTGAGCGAAGGATGGACCCATGAAGCTACGTATCGCGATCTGCGCTGCCGTTGCAGCGCTCGCATGTGCCGTTCTGGCAGCTGCTTCTGGATTGCCCTTCGTCTCCTCCCTGGAGCATGCCTTCGGCAGCGATGAGGAGTCGGTGGCTGAGGCTACGTCTTCTGCCCAGGCGAAGATGGAGCCCAAGGTCAGCGCCTCTGCCCTCCACGAGGAAGGCACGCTCACGGTCGGCATCAAGCAGGACGTGCAGCTGCCCATGAGCACCGTGGACGATTCGGGCAGCTTCCAGGGCCTCGATATCGATCTTGCCGCAGATATCGCAGAGCATCTCGGCCTCAAGATCCGCTTTATGAGCGTCGAGGATGCAGCTGATGGCTTTTCCCAGGGCTGCGATATCGTGATGGACATGACAGACGGCGAAGAGGACGGCATCACGATCGTCGGCACGTATGCGGAGTCGACACTTGGCGTCTTCGGCAGGAATGTGGATGGCACGGTCACAGCCGACGATATGAGCGGCAGGCGGGTGGCAGTCCAGATGGGCTCCGAGGCGCATTCCGAGCTCTCCCGTGTCACGCCTTCGGTCACCTTTGCCTATGCGACGAATCTGAACGACTGCTTCCACATGCTCGAGGCGGGAGAGGCAGACTATACAGTCTGCTCGGCCTATCAGGGAGCCCTCCTCTCTCGCTATATCCAGAAGATCTCCTACTGCGGGACGATTGGCGACATCTCGAAGATCGGCATCGGCGTGGAAGCTGCGAACACCGAGCTTGCCGCAGCTGTGGGTGACGCCGAGGCGGAGGCCGAGCAGGATGGGACCTATGAGCTCATCCGCGACAAGTGGCTTGACGGCCTGCCCCATCTCGATGGAACCACCGCCATCTCAGGCTTTGCGGCAAAGCAGTCCCCGTCTGCCCTTGCAGATGCTGCCTAGGAATGCGCCTCCTTTGCGTCCATTCGCAGATATGAACGGCACGAGCGTCGGCTCGGGCCGACGAATGGGTATGAGTCCTGTACAAGCGGAGCGTGGAGCGCGCTCCGGGTTCTGATGGGAGGCATTTATGGTCGATATCAAGCTTTCGGGCCGCAAGATCCAGATTACCGATGCCCTCAGGAGCTACGTGGACGAAAAGATCGGGAATGCCCTCAAGGTATTCGATATCCAGCCCATGAACTGCGACGTCGTGCTCAGGGTAGACTACAACCGCTCCAATCCTGACCGCAGGACCTGCGAGGTTACGGTCTTCGTGCGCGATTCTGTCGTGCGTGTCTCCGAGAGCGCCGATGACATGTATGCGGCAATCGATCTTGCTGCAGACAAGGTGGAGCGCCAGCTCAGGAAGTACAAGACGCGCATCGTCGACAAGAGGCAGCATGCCCAGAAGGCAGCCCCTCCTGCCCAGACCGCAGAAGAGCTCGAAAAGCTGCTCGAGCCCCTGCCGGAAGAGGATGACGACCTCCTGGTGCGCGAGAAGTATATCGACCTCAAGCCTATGACAGAAGAGCAGGCGCTCGTCGAGACCGACCTCCTCGGCCATGATTTCTATGTGTTCCTGAATGCGGAGACCGGCCTGGTGAATGTCATCTACCATAGAAAGAATGGCGGGTATGGCATCATCAAACCGAAGATAGAGGAGCTGGATGAGCAGTAAGCGCGCACAGCAGCCGAAAGACGATGCAGAAGCTGCATCTCTCCAGACAGATACAGACACCGTCGCGACGCCAGTCCCCAATGTGACCGGCGCCGCGGCGCTTAATTCTTACGTCAAGGCCTATCAGAAGCGTCTCGGCGTCACGATCGTGGCCGATACGGCAGCCGACTTCAATCCGTCCGTAGCCCACCAGCTCGGCATCGAGGTCATTCCGTTCCACTACGTGGGACCGGACGGCGAGCATGCAGACGACATGTGGCAGAGCCGGACGCCCCACGAGTTCTACGAATACATGCGCAAGAACCCGGAAGCCCGCTTCAGGACGATGGCGGTGACGCCGGGCACCTACATGGAGGTCTTCGAGCGGCTCTTCGAGGAACGCCACCAGCCGATCATCTATCTCGGGCTCACTGGCGGCCTCTCCTCCTCTATCGATGCGGCAGAGCAGGGCGCCCAGCTCGTGCGTGACGAGCATCCCGATGCAGAGATCTATGTGATCGACAATCTGTGCCCGTCTGCGGCAGCAGAGCTTCTTGCAATCGAGGTCGTGCGCCAGGCAGCAAATGGCCTCGCAGCAGAGGAGCTCGTTGCCTGGGCCAAGGATGCCCGCTACTTCATCCAGGGCTATTTCACGCTCGATTCCCTCCACTGGCTTGCAGCAGGAGGACGCATCCCTCCGACAGCAGCGCAGGTAGGTGGCAAGCTCGATGTGAAGCCGGAGCTTTCCTACGACCTCAACGGGTCGCTTACGCTCAAGGGCATGTGCCGTGGCCGCAAGAAGGCGCTGCGTGCGATCCTCCAGGAGTTCAAGGACAACTACGCCCACGATACGTCTCTTCCTATCGGCATCATGGACGCTGACGCGCCGAAGGACGCCGAGTGGCTCGAGAAGGAGATCCGCAAGATGGATGGCTGCGAGGACCTGACGGTCATCCACAGCTCCATCTCGCCGGTCATTGGCTCCCACGTCGGCCCGGGCATGGTCGCGCTCGTATTCTGGGGCTCTGACCGCCGCGAGAAGCTCTCGCTCACGGATCGCATCGCACGCAAGGTGCGCAGCAGGTAAGACAGAAAGGCAAGGTATATGGCCTTGGGAACAATTCGCTCGGTCGCCTTCATCGGCACGGGCATCATGGGAGCGCCGATTGCAGCGCATATCCTCGAGGCGGGCTATCGCCTCACGGTCTATACGCGCACGAAGTCGAAGGCAGAAGACCTTCTGGCAAAGGGCGCGAAGTGGGCGAAGTCTCCGTCCGATGCTGCGCGTGACGCCGATGTCGTGTTCACGATGCTCGGCTATCCCGACGAGGTGGAAGAGGTCTATCTCACGACCGACGGCCTCATCCGTGCCACGAAGAAGGGCGCCTACCTCATCGACCTCACGACGTCGTCGCCCCAGCTGGCGCGCGACCTGCATGACTCTGCCGAGATCGAGGACAAGCATGCCTTCGATATCCCGGTGACAGGCGGCCAGGCTGGTGCCCAGGCAGGCACCTTGACGCTCATTGCCGGCGCGACGGAGAAGGATATCGCGCCGATCCGTCCTGTCCTCGAGACATTCTCGAGCAAGATCTACTGCTTCGGCGGTGCCGGCAAGGGCCAGATTGCAAAGCTTGCAAACCAGGTTGCGCTGGCATCGGCGCTTCTTGGTGCCTCTGAGGCCATGGCGCTGGCAGAGCAGGGCGAGCTCGACCGCAATGAGGTCCTCGATATGATCTCTCATGGCATGGGGTCTTCCCGCCAGCTCGAGGAGCTTACGCCGAAGGCGCTTGCCGGAGACTTCAAGCCGGGCTTCAAGGCCGTGCATCTGAGGAAGGACCTCGCGCTTGCGCTCAGGCTTGCCGAGGAGGAGGACCTGACGCTTCCGGGCACGGATACCGTCTTCAACCTCTTCGACGTGCTCTGCAACATCGGCGGCGCGCAGATGGGCACGCAGGCCCTGCAGCTGCTCTTCGAGGATGATACGCAGACGCAGAAGGCAGGCCTCGACTGGTCGCTTCTTGACCAGGCCGACGATTCGGGAGATCCAGACGATGAGGCTGCCGTGCATGCAGCGCCCGAAGTCTCGAAGAAGGCTGCCGAGGCGGCAGAGGAAAGCCCGTACCTGAGGTCCCGCCACTGACAGGCATGTCCGCGGCATGCGGATTCTTGACACAGCACAGATATATGGAGGTAGTCGATGGATAGCTCTCTGGCAAGCGCCCTGCCTGCGCTCGTAGGCGGCCTTGCTGCCCATTCACGCCGCCAGCGCCAGGCTGCGGCACAGAAGGTCTACAGCGTCGCAAAGGAGGATCCTTCTGCGATCCTGCCGTATCTGAACGACCTTCTCGATGCCCTGGGACGTCCCGAGGCGCAGACGCGCTGGGAAGTGCTTGATACGCTGACGCTTGTCGCCCAGGCACATCCCCAGGAGGTGCAGCCGGGCATCGATGCAGCGGAGACGTCGCTCTTTGATGAGGATTCCGCTCCGGTGCGCCTGGCGGCCTTCAGATTCCTCGCAGCATATGGGTCGACTTCTGAAGCTCGCTCGGATGAGGTGTGGCCTCTCTTGGACGAAGCCATACAGTGCTACCATGGGGATGCCGAATACAGGGACATGCTTGTTGCCCTCTATGATATGGCACAGGGTCCGATATCGGAGAAGTGCGCTCATGAGCTTCTCGACCGGATTGCCTTCGATACGAAGAGTGGAGCCAGCTACATCCAGGCGCTCTCCGAAAACATTGCAAAGGAACTCAAAGGAAAGGTTCATTGAGCATGGCAGAAAAGAAGCCGGAAACCGAACTGGACACGAAGAAGGCCGATGCTGCAAAGGATGAGAAGGCCGAGAAGAAGCCTTCCAAGCCTGCACGCACGGTGCCGCCTGTCGCAACCATCGTCGCGGCTGTCGTCTGCCTCGTCCTGGGCGGTGTCGTAGGACACTTCTGCTTCAACGGCACGAGCTCGCTCGGCTCCCAGACCCTGCAGGAAGCCGATCTCGACACGGTTGTCGCACGTTATACGTACAACGGCCAGACCTATGAGATCACGGCCAAGGACGTGATCACGCAGTCCTCCTCGCTCGACAGCGCCGCAAACGACGATGGCAGCTACACAGTGCCGACCGCTGACAACATCATCGACCTTGCCCGCAACCAGATCATGCAGAAGGTCGTCGATGCCCAGGGTATCACGGTCTCCGACGACGATATGGATGCCTACGCGCAGCAGTATCTCGGCTCCACCGACTACGCGACAATCGCTTCGAACTACAACATGGACGAGGACTCCGTGAGGAACCTTGTCCGCCAGTCCTGCGCTCTTTCCAAGCTCCGCAGCCAGGTCGTGACGGCCGAGATTCCGTCCCAGCCGACGGCTCCTTCGAAGCCTGCTGACGGCGCCGAGGATACGCCGACGGCCGACTACGCGACCTACATCATCAACCTCGCAGGCGATGAGTGGGACTCCGAGACCGGCATCTGGAAGGACTCCTCCTCGACCTACGCCTCCGCTCTTGCCGACTACCAGATCACGAACGATTCTGCGACCTACGCTGCAGCACAGGCTGCCTACTATGTGGCCTACCAGCAGTACTCCACGGCTTCCCAGACTGCATCGCAGCAGTGGACGAACTACGTGAATGACCAGCTCTCGAAGGCAAGCATCGAGATCTACACGATGGAAGCCTAAGAGGCAGATACAAGCGCTACGATGGACGGACGGGCATCTTTGCCTGTCCGTCCTTTTCTATAGCGGAAAGAGGTGTCCCTCATGCATATTGCGGTGAGCGCATGCCTTCTGGGGGAGCGGTGCAGATACGACGGCGGCACGAAGCCGGATGAGGCCGTCATCCGGCTCTCAGGCAAGGCGGAGCCTGTGCCCATCTGCCCGGAGAGGCTCTCGGGACTGCCCATACCGCGCCCTCCTGCAGAGATCAGGGATGGGCATGTCTATCTCAGGGACGGGCGGGATGTGACCGAAGAGTTCGAGACAGGGGCGAAGTGTGCGCTTGCCCGCGTGAGGGAGCAGCCCGTGCCGCTTGCCGTCCTGAAGGCAAAGAGCCCATCATGTGGTGCCGGTCTCATCTACGATGGTAGCTATAGCGGAAGGACCATAGAGGGGGACGGGGTCTTTGCCCGCCTTCTCGAAGAGGAAGGAATCACCGTGGTAAGCGAAACGACTGTCGAATCCGTGCATCCGTCTGTAGAGCATCCTGTGGCAATCATCCTTGGCACCGGTCTGGGACATCTCAAAAGCCTCGTGCATCCGGTGCGCCGCATCGACTATCACGATATCGAGGGATTCCCGGATGAGGCACAGCCGATGCCGGGCCACACGTTCGAGGCAACGATCGGCACGATCGACAATGTCCCGGTGATCGTCTATCCGGGCCGCATCCATCTCTATCAGGGCTACAGCGCCTCCGAGATCTGCGCCCTTGTCCGCCATGCCCACCGCCTCGGCTGCCGCGACATCGTCTTTGCCTGCGCAACGGGTGCCGTCTCCGGCATGGCAAACATCGGCCTCGGCATCATCACGGACCAGATCAACCTCACGGGCAGAAATCCGCTTGCCGAGGATGAAGGACTCCGCGATGTGGAGTCTCCCTTCGTCGATATGGCGGATGCCTATACGCCCTACCTCAGGACCCTTGCAAGGGGCGTCGCAGACGATCTCGGCATTGCGGTCGAGGAGGGTGTCCTTGCAGGTGTCATCGGTCCCTGCACAGAGACGCCTGCAGAGGTGCAGATGATGAGGACGATGGGCGTGTCCTATGTCGGCATGTCGACCGTGAATGAGGTCATCATGGCGCACGCTCTGGGCATGAATGTCTTGGGCCTCACGCTTGCTGCCAACCAGAGCGGAAGCGCAGGCTTCGGCCACGACAAGGTCCTCGAAGAGGCGAAGCTCCATGCAGACGACTTCGAGCGTCTCGTGAGGGGCGTGCTGCGCCTGCTGTAGATACAGACAGCTGTATAGAGCACTGACGCTGGGGCCTGGGATGAAGCTGCATTCCAGGCCTCTTTCCTGATACAAAGATCAGATGCTGAGGAGAGAGCAGATGGAATAGCGCCCTGCCAAGGCACAGAGGCACAGAGAGGCTGCCTGAGGCAGCGGGAAGCGTCTTGCTGCAGCGAAGGCCTGGGCAGAAAGCCTCTCCGAGATAGAGATCGCAAAGGAGATGGAGGGGCTCACGCTCAAGGAGGCAAAGGATATGAGGCCGCGCGAAAAGGGGCTGCTTGATTGAGGCTGATGGACAGCCATTCATCGAAGCTTCCCTGGAATAGCCGATATATCAGGAGGAGGATTCCGGCTTCGGGAGATACGAAGAGCGCCTGGGTGCATCTCTGCATCCCAGGCGCTCTTCTGTCCAGCTTCTGTCTTGCGGGATTGTGCTACTTCGCGGCAGCGTCCTTCTCGAGCGTCTCCCAGATGCCGTTGATGTAGGTGCAGCCAAGCGCCCTGTCATAGAGGCCATAGCCCGGACGCCCGGTCTCGCCCCAGATCATGCGGCCATGGTCGGGACGGATATAGCCGTCGAACCCGTTCTCGAAGAGCGCCCGGCACATGCGCCAGACATCGAGCGAGCCTTCGCGGGACAGGTGCGGCGC